>Ga0316206_1000870_pt1 | contig 32825 bp, 32 predicted proteins | sample 6monthpyrite_MG_FD_204942 | JGI IMG/M metagenome (GOLD analysis project Ga0316206, IMG submission 204942) | Microbial mat bacterial communities from mineral coupon in-situ incubated in ocean water Damariscotta River, Maine, United States -... | ecosystem: Environmental > Aquatic > Marine >... | reverse complement strand
AATTCTTGGAAAAGTTCAAGGAACAGATTCAAGTGGAGCACCTAAGACAACAGATGACTTGGCTTCAGACAACCTTCCCTATACGACAGTTGGCTATACCAATGGACGTGGATTTATGGACTTGGGAGCAGAAACGGACGCGGATGAGGGGTATAACCAGCCTATTTTTGCCGGGAGAACAGACTTAAGTGCAGTCGATACAACAAGCTCAGGCTTTCATCAAGAAGTAACCGTTCCTTTAAGCTCAGAAACACATGCGGGTGAAGATGTAGGTATTTATGCCAAAGGCCCTGGTTCACAGTTACTTTCAGGGGTGAATGAACAAAATCTTATTTTTCATGTCATGGAGCATATGACTAATCTGACAAACAAATAAATAAACACGGTAAGAGCCTTGGCTCTTACCTCAAGGACAACAATGAAATATTATCTTTTACTAAGTTTTCTAAGCCTCTCGATTTTTGCAAGCACCTTTGTTTGCGAAGAAGAATCAAATAACAACTTTGTAGCACGCTACGAAATACAAACACCTCAAGGAAAAAGTGCGGTTAATTATTACCGTCTAAAAGATCGCAGTGCCTTTGAGTACACGCAACAGGGTATCACGGAAGTATGGACGAAAACGATAAATAATAATGCTTCTATGATTAAAGGTTTTGATAAAGATCAAAGAAGCATAGAATATGAAACAATTGACCTTACTATGGACAAAAAAAACAGTTCATGGAACAAACGAAGCAATCTTATGCATCCTAAAGATTTTAATTTTAAAAACAACAGTGTTAAAACTATAAATGGCTGTGTTGTGAAGCATTATGAGAAATCTGAAAATGGTAAGTCCATCAGTATGGATTGGAATGAAAAAAGAGATATCCTGGTTAATTTTGAAATAAAGGATCAGAAAAAAGTCTATTATGATTATCAGCTAAAAAGTTTAAAATCGCTTGATCTTGAAGACAATCATATTGTAAAAGTACAAGGATATGAGAGAACAGATTTCGCAGATATAGGGGATAATGAATCTGACCCGTTTTTCAGAAAAATGATTAACCTTGGTTTTATTACCCATCATGAAACAAATATTATTAATGACAAGGGACAGCTTGTTGAGGCAGAGTCTCATCATCATTGATTAAAGTGTATAGTTGTATACTCTCTTGAATAAATCATGGGACAGTATATGAATAACACAGTAATACGTTTTTTAAAGAAAAATATTGTTCAGGTGGCAACAGTCGTTTTTATATTCATTCTGAGTGGATGTTCGTATACACCGCCACCTCCGGTTAAAGTGACCTTGTCAGATCAGCATGTGGATTTTTTAGATGATGTTAAACCGATCTTGGATAAACGCTGTGTCAGTTGTCATTCTTGCTATAATTCTCCGTGTCAGGCAAAGCTTTCTTCTTTTGACGGAATTGACAGAGGGGGGAGTAAGGCAGTTGTTTATGATGGTGAGAGGTTTTCTGCTCAAGATCCATCACGTCTGTTTATTGATGCTAACAGTACACAGCAGTGGCGATATAAAGGCTTCTTTTCATTAACGCATTCAACAGCTAAAAAAGGGTTTAATAACTCTATTATGGCGCTATTGGTCGATGATAAGAAGCAGCATCCCGAGGTCGTAGGTGAGTATGCACCGGAGTATGATACGTTAATCTGTGCTGAGAACCTTGAAGAAGTAGGTGAATTTCAGAAAAAGCATCCTAATCATGGTATGCCTTACGGTTTTCCTGCCCTGAAAGAAAAAGAATACGCAACAATTATGCAGTGGTTGGCCCAAGGTGCACGTGGCCCAAGTGGGGAGCAACAAAAGGCATTAAAGACCCCATCCCCTCAAGCGCAACAAGAGATCTCCCAATGGGAAACATTCTTAAACACCAATGACATCAAACATAAGATGACAGCACGTTATCTTTATGAGCATTACTTTCTTGCCCATATCAACTTTACAACGGCACCGAAGGAGTTCTTTTCTCTGGTCAGGTCAACAACACCACCGGGTGAACCTGTAGATATTATTTCTACACGCCGGCCTTATGATGATCCGAAGGTAAAGACATTTTATTATCGTCTGGTGAAGATATATTCGACTATTGTACACAAGACACACATTGTTGTACGTATTCATGAAAATGAACTTGAAGAAGCAAAAGAGGAGTTTATTGATGTTAAGTGGGAAAAAGAACCTTATTTGGTTGCTTATGATGATCCTAAACTCAATGCAAATCCATTTTTGGTCTATAAGCAGATACCAGCAGAAGTACGTTACAGATATTTATTAAAACACAGTGAGTTTTTTATTAGGACATTTATACGCGGTCCTGTCTGTAAAGGGCAGATAGCTTTGGATGTTATACGCGATCATTTCTGGGTGATGTTTCAAGATCCACAGTCGGATATCAGTGTGATGGATCCGAACTTTTTGAGAGAAAATGCTTATAATCTGAGCATGCCGATCGAGCAGGGTAGTGATATGGCTGTTTTAGACAGCTTTAGTGATGAATATAGGCAAAGGGATCAGGCTTATTATCTTGCCAAATTACATAAAATGAGAGAATTAAGACCAGATGGTGTTGGCATTGATGATATATGGAAGGGGTATAAAAAAGAGCATGCGCCTTTATTGACCGTTTATCGTCATTTTGACAGTGCCTCCGTCCATAGAGGGGCCATAGGAAAGCTGCCCGAAACGATGTGGGTGATCGATTATGCTCAGTTTGAACGTATTTATTATACTTTGGTAGCGGGTTTTGATATCTATGGTAATATCTCTCATCAGCTAAATATCCGTAGATATATGGACTTTCTTCGTATGGAAGGGGAGGTGAATTTTCTTGCCTATATGCCAAAAGACAGACGCAGAGATATGTTTGCATCCTGGTATCAGGGTGATGATGTGGGAGACAATGCCATTGAGGGTAAAAAGCAGATCGATTATTTGAACAATACGATAAGGTTTAAGACCAATAGCCCAAAACAGGAATTGATCGAGCGTTTGGTTGATAAACATTTCTTGAAAGCGTCTGATGTTCATTTTGATAAGATCAATTATGTGAAGTTAGGCGATGTGGTTCACAGTGCTCCCGATACGTATAAAAATAAAGATGACCTTTTACAGGGGTACAGAGCCTTGACAGTTCCGGGCACAGGTTTTATAAGACATGTTGTTAACAGCGGTGTTAATCTGGCCTTTGTACGTGTGCAGATGAATAATGGCGAGCAAATCAGAGGAACATTTGTGATAAATCGATGGCACAGCAATGTTAATGCGCTCTTTGGTGAAGAAAGTCGTTTGGATTCTGCCAAAGATACGATAGATGTTCACAGAGGAAATATTGGATCCTACCCTAATATTTTCTTTAATGTTAAAGAAGACGACTTGCCGGATTTCTTTGATATGCTAATCAACTTTGATATAAATGAGGTTTATCTGTCTAAATATAAGAAGTATGCGATCAGTCGGGCAAATAAAAACTTTTGGAAACAATTTGACTGGTTTCAAAATGAATTTTATCAAGAAGAGCCTATTGATGCCGGTTTATATGACTTAAACCGCTACTATAAAAGGCCGTGGGACGATTTAAAGGTGAGTGAATTTGAGAAGTAAGTGATACGGTTTATGAAAGATTTTATCTGCTAAAATAACTGTTCATGCATTATGCAATATAAATTTAGGAGTTGAGGTGTATAAAATTTCTATTTTCTTTATGACTTTTTCAAAACAATATCTTTTAGCTTTTGTCACTGTACTTTCCATTGTAATGTTAGGCGGGTGTTCATACGCCCCTGCCGAACCAATAAAGGTTGAAGTCTCACAGGTTCAGGTTGATTATCTTACTGATGTTAAACCCATTTTAGATAAGCGCTGTGTTACTTGCCATTCTTGCTATAACTCTCCGTGTCAGGCAAAGTTTAGTTCTTTTGATGGCGTAGACCGCGGCGGTAGTAAAAAGAAACTTTATCTTGCCGAGAGACTGTTCGCCCAAGACCCGACGCGTTTATTCATCGATGCACAGACGACAAAACAATGGAGAGAAAAAGAGTTTTTTTCTTTGACTGAAAACATGTGGAAGGATGAAGCACAAGAGACTACGAGTAAGGCTCACAGCAGGGATGTAAATGTGAGTTCTATCATGGGGTATATGCTGTATGATAAAAAGCTTCATCCTGAGGTCATCGGGGAATATGCACCTGAATATGATGATCTTATCTGTCCGAAGAACGCTGAAGAGATCAGTGAGTATCAAGACAAACATCCTAACCATGGTATGCCTTATGGATTCCCTGCCTTAGATGCCAAAGAGTATGGCGTGATCATGCAGTGGCTCGTTCAAGGGGCAAAGGGGCCGGATAAAACAAAGCAAAAGAAATTAGAGACGCCTTCCTCTTCGGCTCAGATTGAGATTGATAAATGGGAAGCATTTTTAAATACGGATGATGCCAAACATAAAATGACGGCGCGGTATATCTATGAACATTATATTTTGGCGCATCTTAATTTTGAAACTGCACCGAAGGAGTTTTATACTCTGGTTCGCTCAAGCACACCACCGGGTGAAAAGATAGATGTTATCGCAACACTTCGTGCTTATGACGATCCAAAAGTAGACACGTTTTATTATAGGTTTGAAAAGATCTACTCGACTATCGTGCACAAGACACATATTGTTCTTAGGTTAGATGATGAAAAGTTAAAACGTCTTAATGAACTTTTTATAGATACGCCATGGCTGGAAGAACCTCATTTAATCGGTTATAAAGACAGTAAGCTTAATGCGAATCCTTTCTTGGTCTTTGCCCAGATACCACCTGCCTCACGTTATCAGTTTATGCTTGATGAGAATGAATATTTTGTTCGTACCTTTATACGTTCACCTTCGTGTCGGGGACAGATCGCACTGAATGTGATCGAAGATCATTTTTGGGTGATGTTTCAGGACCCACGGTATGACATAGGGGTAACGCAGGAAAACTTTCTTGTAGAACAAGCACAAAATCTTAGAATGCCGATCGAGACGGGCAGTGGCAAGAAAATCTATAAGGTGTTCAGTGACGAATACCGTGAGCTCTATGAGAATTTTTATAAGGCAAAAGTGAAGAAGCTGGCTGAGCTAGTGCCTAATGGTTGGCCGATGGATGCAATATGGAAAGGACGTTTGGCCAGTGATACACCGGCCTTGACAATATACAGGCATTTTGACAGCGGTTCTGTTCACAAGGGAACGATAGGCGAACTGCCCAAGACGATGTGGGTTATCGATTATGCTCAGTTTGAACGTATCTATTATGCCTTGGTGGTAGGCTTTGATGTCTTTGGAAATGTTTCGCATCAGACAAATGTGCGCCGTTATATGGATTTTCTTCGCCTAGAGGGTGAGATTAACTTCATAGCGTATATGCCCGCACGTCAACGTAGAGAGATATTGGCATCATGGTATTTGGGTGATGGTATCGCAGATGATATTCAAAAAGACAAGGGCAACTCGCAGAAGATCGGTAACAGTATAGAATTCAAGACAAAGCAACCCAAACAAGAATTTATTGAACGTCTTGTTGATACACACTTTTTAAAAGAGAGTGCAATTGAGTTTGACACGATCAATTATTTAAGAATGGGCACAAAACTACCAGCGTTACCAACAGAATATAAAGATGAAACTGACATTATAGAAGGTGTGCGTTCATTGACGGCACCCGGAACAAATTTTATTCGTCACATTGTTGATAGTAATCTTAATGTTGCCTATATACGTGTGAGAATGAACGATGGCAGAAACTTTACAGATAGTCTTGTCGTAAATCGTTGGCATGATAATGTTAACGCATTGTTTAATGAAAAAGGGCGCTTGAATCCGGCCAAAGACACCTTGGATATTCTTCCTATAAGTGTTGGTTCTTATCCGAATGTTTTTTTTGACGTAAACGAAGATGACCTACCTGATTTTTTTGATATGCTTGTGAACTTTGAAGCTACTGATGTCTATATTGAAAAGATTAATAAGTATGCAATCAGTCGTTCAAACAAAGACTTCTGGAATTATTTCGACTGGTTTCAGGAGCAGTTTTATAAAAAGGACCCTCTCAATGCGGGCTTGTATGATTTAAACAGATATTATAGAAAACCGTGGAATAATAAATAAAAAGGAGTCATTATGAAACTTGAATATGTAGGTGCCATGCCGATGGTGTCAAGCAGAGGTGTAGGTTTTGATCAAAGCCGACCGGACAAATATACGTTTCTAAATGCTACGATCGAACTTCTAGAAGCTTTAGACTTCGGGCCAACGGAGACGACTCAACATTTGTATAATACTCAAGGCAAAGAGTATAAAAGTGATGAGATACTTGAACTTCTGAAAAAATACTGTCCTAACATTGATGAAGTCTTCAGTACGCAAAATGAAAAAGCAAAAGAACTTATTGAGGATTTAAAAGACAGAGTAAATAATAATAAAACGATTACAGAAGAAGAGCGTAATACATGGCTGAATAATATCAGGATGATGAGTGATTACTACTTACAGCATGTTACGAATGAAGGAGCCTATAAGGCTGCGCTTGATGCTTTGGGCCAAGAAGTACATGATGCAGAGATTAAAGAAGTGAATTTTCCAATGTTTAGAAATTACGGAATGGTTCTACATGATTTGATCAAGGTTTTAGAACATCGAAGACCGCCTATTGATGCTGAATTGACTCTGTATAAAAAAGATGGCGACTTTTTTGGAAAATTGACGGTTTCTCACAACAAGTAGATGGTAGATAGCAAAGTATAAGCCATCTTTATTAACTTCATCAAGAAACTTAAGCTTGGCTTGATTTATAAGTTCTGATTGAAGTATAATTACGCATTAGCAAACAAGCCAAGGTATCACTATTTCATTAAGTGATGCCACTCCCTCAAAATATCTTAAAAATATCTTAATTTAAGTTAATTATAAGCTTGTGAGAGTATACTTCCGCTACTAAATAAGAGAATATTTATATTGTCTCATTATAAACTGACAAAGGACATTTGATGAAATTTACTAAAATTGCATCTCCTGAACAGATCGATAAGAAGTGGATTCTTGTTGATGCTGAAGGAAAAACATTTGGTCGTCTTATCACTGAAGTAGCAACTAGCCTTCGTGGTAAAGATAAACCATACTTTACTCCAAACATTGACTGTGGTGATTATGTTGTAATCATTAACGCTTCTAAAGCGAAATTTAATGGTGCTGGCAAACTTGCTAACAAAGAGTACTTCTCTCACTCAGGTTACTTCGGTTCTACTAAGAGTGTTAAGATGACAGATCTTCTAGAAAATAATCCGGAAAAACTGTTTAAATTGGCAACTCGCGGTATGCTTCCAAAGACAAAACTTGGTGCTGCAATGCTCAAAAAACTTAAAGTGTACAAGGGTGCTGAGCATCCACATAGTGCACAACTAGCTAAGTAAGGATAGAAAATGGCAAAAATCTACGCAACTGGTAGAAGAAAATCTTCTATCGCTAAAGTATGGTTGACTCCGGGTACGGGGAAAATCACTATCAATGGTTTATCTATTGATGCATGGCTTGGTGGTCTTGAAGCGAAAAAACTTCGTGTAATGCAACCACTTAACTTAACTAAACAAGCAGAGTCTGTTGACATCGTTGCTCAAACTCTTGGCGGCGGTTTCGCTGGTCAAGCAGATGCACTTCGTCACGGTATTTCTCGTGCACTAGTAAAATTTGATGATAGCTTCCGTGCTACACTTAAACCTGAAGGTATGATGACACGTGATTCACGTGTTGTTGAACGTAAGAAACCAGGTAAGCGTAAAGCTCGTCGTTCACGTCAGTTCTCTAAGCGTTAAGAAACCTCTTCACGCTATCAAGGGTGCTTTGGCACGCTTGATATTCTCTCATATAAAAAACATTCATTAAACTTACAATCTTATTCAATTTTATTGATTAACTTGAAACTATCTATAATTGGTATAATCACTTTTTATTATAAGATATTATTAAGGTTGTGGAAGAATGAAAAAAATACTTTCAAGTTTATTGTTGGTTGCCTCATCTCAGGCTGCTGATTCAATTGGCTCATGGTTTGAGGAAGGCTCAACCAAGGCTAATATTAAGTACTACTACATTGATACCAACAAAGATATTCCAAACAAACCAAGTACTTCAGCCCACGCAAATTCCGTAGGTGGACAACTGGGGTATACAACGGGAAACTGGAATGGGTTTCAAACCGGCGCGACCTTTATGACAACGAATGGTTTTGCTCTTCCAAATGCAGTCGATACCTCTATCTTGGCCCGTGATAACGGTGTTCGTCTTGATGGTGACCCCAGTGGCAATACTGCGCAAAAGTCTTTCGCTGTTTTAGGAGAAGCCTTTATTAAATATGGCTATCAAGACTTTTCGGTCTTATACGGCCGCAAGGTCATCAATACTCCCCTCATCAATGCAAAAGAAGTTCGTATGCTACCTTCTGCCATTCAGGGTATCCTTGTAGATTACTCACTGAATGATGAAACAAAAGTGGGTGCTTCATACCTTACGCATTTTAAACAGCGTACATCAGATGTGTTTGTTAATATCGTGAAACATGCCTTAGGCGATAATACGCGTGCCGTTACAGGCGATGATGAACAAGATGTTTTTATCCTTGATGGGTTTTTTCAGGGTGAGAAGGTAAGTCTGAAAGCTTATAACTATTATACAGATGACTTTATGAATTCTTTGTATCTAGAGACAGGTTACAAGAACAAACTGGACTCAAAACTGTCTTACAGTGCAGATGCCCAGTTTATTAACCAGAAAAGTGTCGGCACAGCTGATGATAATTTGGCTGAGCCCCTCTCATTAACCGGAGGTAAGCGAATTGGTGTAAATGCCTTTGGTCTTAAGACAGATATCACCTATGGTGAATCGAGCTTGGGACTTGCCTTTAGCAAGGTCTTAAGCAACAGTGACCGTCATGATTCTCTGGTCTTGCCGTGGGATGGAACGCCTTTATTTACAAACATGATCACCTCAAATGACCTATTTCAATCGAATTATGGGAAAGCTTTGAATGCCGACAGCATTTATATAGGTGGTTCTGCAGGTGTGAAGTTGGCCTATACTCAGAAATATGATTTTACGGGAGTAAAGGGTTTTAAAACAGTTTTATCTTACCTTAATGTGGATAACAGTAAATTTTTAAATAACCAACGTGATTATAATGCCGTTGTCTCGTACGGTGTAGGAGATTTTTCTTTGGCGCTTAAAGGTATCTGGGTGCGTCATAACAGCAGTGCAAACACTCAAGGTACTGTGTCTCAAATCGATAAATTAACGCAATATCGTGTCATAGCAAATTACAAATTCTAAACAAGGATAGCCAGCTAAAATTGTGTATAGATACACGGTTTTTCTGAGTTAAATTACATAAAAGGAAGATAAATGAAAAAAATCGCATTAGCCATCGGTGCAGTAGCACTTGTATCATTAACCGCAGTAGCAGCAGAGCATAAAGAAGCACATGCTGAAAAACATTGGGATTATTCTCAAAATGGTCCAGCACACTGGGATGAATTTTCTAAGACATGCGGTGTAGGTGAGCATCAGTCCCCTATTAATATTGTTCCGGGTAAAACGGTCTCTATGAATCACCAATACGACCTGCACATGGATGAAGATATTCATACTACAGCGAAGGTGATAGACAATGGTCATTCGATAAAAGTAACGCCAACGGTTGGGGGTAAGATTCAACTGCATGGCGAGACGTTCCAACTTTTACAGTTTCACTTCCATGGTAAGAGTGAGCACACGATAGATGGAAAACGTTATGATATGGTTGCCCACCTGGTCCACCAAAATCCAGAAACAAAACAGCTTGCTGTTGTCGCAGTTTTTTTTGAAGAGGGTAAGAATAATGCTTTCTTAGACAATATTATTGGTAATATTGATAAAGAAATTAGAATCGATCCTCAAGATATACTTCCTGATGACACAGCACACTATTATCATTATGTTGGTTCTTTGACAACGCCTCCCTGTTCAGAAAATGTACAATGGTATCTTCTTAAGACACCGGTAACTGCATCAAAAGATCAGATTGAAGTATTTAGAAAATATTATGTAGATAATGAACGTCCTGTTCAAGAACTGCATGACCGTAATATCGAATCTAACTAAAAAAACACAGAGGATGGAGGAAACTTCATCCTATTTCTTCACATCTCCCGATTTTCCTAATAGATATTGCCTTTAAACGTAACAATAAGGTTACATTGAATCACTCTTTATGTTACAATTATCCTCAAGGGCAGCTCTAAAAGACTCTTTTTGGCTTAGAACAATAAAAAGTAGATATAAGACTTATCTTTTTTTTGAAAAAGGCGATAATAAATGAGCGGGGATTTTTAGGGATGCCTACAATAGAGACTGTATTACTATAAAGGGTATGTAATGAATATAAGAAGTATTAAGTTTAAGCTAATTGCCTTAATGGCTGTTTCCTTACTTGTTATTGCTGTGAGTATTGTGACTATTTCACTTACGAAGACCTCTGAGGCTTTGGTGCAGAGTAACATGGCGTTATTAGATGCGGTAAAAGAATCAAAGAAGGATCATATCATTGATTTTTTGACGTCGATCAAGTTATTAATACTTTCTAAAGCCAGTGATATGGCTACGGTCGAGACGATCTGGGCACTTGAAGACAGTTTTATGGAACTTGAAGAGATAGAAGGTCTTTCTATGGACAGAGTCAGATCTTCTCTTTTAAAGCATTATGATACAGAATATTTAAATGATGTTAACTATAAGATGAAGGGCTCAAGCCAGCGCCGCCCAACACAAGAGTACATGCCAAAAAGTGCTAGTGGACAAGTCGCACAATACCTGTACATCGTTGATAATATTAATCCTGTAGGTGAGAAAGAAAAACTTTCCATGAACAAGAATTATGAGGCGGAGTATTCAAAAAATCATATTGAGATTCATAAGGCATATACACAACTGTTAAAAAACTTTGGCCTGTATGATATCTTTTTGGTCAATAAAGATGGGGAAGTCGTATATTCTGTTATGAAAGAAAAGGATTATGGAACCAATCTTGAAACAGGCGTCTATAGTAATACCGGTTTGGGAGAAGCTTTCAAAAAGGCAAAAAAACTTTCTATTGGAGAAGTTGCTTTTGCAGACTTCAAGCCTTATGAACCTTCTTATAATGAACCGGCTATGTTCCTTGCCTCACCTGTTATCTATATGGGAGATTTTGAGGGGGTTGTGATCTTTCAACTTCCAAAAGCTAAGATCAATAGTGTAATGAGTTTTGGTGGAAATTATGAAAAAGCCGGTTTAGGAAAGACAGGGAAGGCTAATCTTGTCTGCCAAGACGGATGCATGAAAAATGACAGTCGTTTTCTGAGCAGTATTGAAGACCCGGATGTTAAAGCATCGGGTACGACTATTACCGTCATGAATGTTAAGTCAGCCTCTACTGATGCCATTAAAGAAGGTAAAAGCGGTTCTTGGATCATAGATGATTATCGCGGAGTAAGCGTGCTGAGTTCATATACCCCTATTGAGATCTTTGGACAAAAATGGGGAATGGTGGTAGAAATAGACGAAGATGAAGTCCTTGAAAGTGTGCATGCCATTCGTAATGTCATCTTGGGTATATCTGTTGTTATATTTATTGTACTTCTGTTGATCAGTATCTTTTTGGTACAGCAGTTGATTATCACTAAACTGGCAACCCTTCAGTCTGCAGCTTATGACCTTGCTAAGGGAGAGGGTGACCTTACACAAAGGATCTCCGTACCTAAAGGTGATGAAATATATGAAGTGGCTGAGAATATTAATGCCTTTATTGAAAAAGTACGTATCACAGTTTCAGAAGCAAAAAGTTCTTCTTCTCAAAATACAGGTATCGCGAAAACACTTTCAGATGCTTCTTTAGTCATTCGTGGAAAAACAGAAAAAGAAGCACAAATTGTTGCGGATGTATCTGAAGAGGGTACGACTTTACAAAATGTGCTTAAAGAATCAATTGCACAGGCTAAGATCACTAAAGAGGACATTGACTCAGCAGGTACTGTACTTAAGGGTGCAAATGATCAGATCATTCATTTAGCAGAAGAAGTACAGACCAGAGCAAGAGAAGAGGTTGAACTTGCAGCGAGACTAGAGCAACTAAGCTCGGATGTGACTCAGGTCAAAGAAGTCCTTACTGTCATCTCTGATATTGCAGATCAGACCAACCTTCTTGCGCTTAATGCCGCTATTGAAGCCGCGCGTGCAGGTGAACATGGACGTGGTTTTGCCGTTGTTGCGGATGAGGTCAGAAAGCTTGCAGAGAGAACACAACGTTCTTTGGCTGAGATCAATGCCAGTATTGGTGTTATTGTCCAGTCTGTTATTGATGCGAGTGAGCATATCAGCTCAAATGCCAAAGAGATCGAGAAACTTTCGGATTATGCAAACAGTGCAGAGTCTGAGATTAACACCTCTGTGGAATCAATTGAACGCTCTATATCTCAGGTGGATGAGACTGTTTCCGGTTATATTTCAAATTCTGAGACCGTACAATCCATGATCGCAAAAGTTAATCAGATCGAATCTATCTCCTCAGAAAATAGAAAGTCCGTTGATGAGATCACGGAGGCTTCAGCGCATATGTCGCAGATGACCGAAAAACTCAACAACATGCTTGAAGAGTACAGAACGTAATTATTATTCCTCTTTCCTTCCGCTTGTGGAAGGAACTGTTTGCGCAACACGCTATAATACCGCTATGAAATATATACTTGCTTTTTTATTGATTATGAGTGCACTCACGGCGTCAACACTTCATCTTAATACTTCAGGTAACCCCTCACGATTAAACCCACTTTTAGCAACAGATGCAGGTAGTTCAGAGATAGTAGGGTTTATATTTAATGGCTTGGTAAAGTATGCCAAAGACGGTAAAGAGATCATTGGCGACTTAGCTGAGTCATATCGTTTTGAAGATGACACAAGGGTGGTCTTTAAGCTCAGAAAAAATGTAAAATGGCATGATGGCAAAAGGTTTACCGCAGAGGATGTGGTGTTTACGTATGATCTTATTCATTCGCCTAAGGTCGTTACTCCCTATACGTCTACCTTTAGAATGGTCAAGTCCGTTAAGGCCCTGGATGAATTTACCGTCGAAGTGATTTACAAAAAACCTTACTTTAAAGCACTTGAAACATGGATGATGCAGATCGTTCCCAAGCATATATTGGAAAATGAAGAGAACGTTATGGGGTCGTCTTTTAATAAGAAACCTATAGGGACGGGGCCGTATAAATTGAGCAAACTTGAGTTCTCCAAGAATATCGAGTTAAGTGCTAATACTGAGTATTTTGAACATGCCCCGTATATCGACACAATATCTTTTCATGTTATTTCTGATCCGACAACACGATTTTTGATGCTTCGTTCACAACAGATCGACATTGGGGCATTGGAGCCTATGCAACTGGAGCGTCAGGTTGACAAGGCTTTTTTTGAGCATTACGAGAAAATTGAGCAGATCTCACACTCTTACACGTATCTTGGGTTTAATCTTAGATACAAAAAGTTCGAGGATGATCGTGTACGTAGGGCTTTGTCTTTAGGTATAGACAGGCAAGAACTCGTTGATATCTTGTTTTTGGGACATGGACAAGTGTGTACCGGTCCATTCCTGCCGGGAGGACTCGCATTTAATGAGAACGTTCAGGCGCCTAAACCCAACCTTATCGAAGCAAAAAGACTTCTTAAAGAAGCTGGTTATGACGAGCAGACACCGTTTGAATTTGAGATAGCGACATCAAACTCCTCAGAAGTACGTCCGTATGCAGCACAGATCATACAGCACCAGCTTGCGCGTATTGGAGTCAAAGTTACCTTGCGTGTTATGGAGTGGCAGGCATTTTTGAACATGGTGGTATTTCCACGAGAGTTTGACACGGTACTCTTAGGTTGGTCACTTTCGCTTACTCCGGATCCTTATCTTGTTTGGCACTCTGATAATGATAAGGCGGGTGCTTTTAACTTTATCGGCTATAAAAATGAGAAGGTCGACGCACTTATTGAAAAAGCAGAAGGTCTTGTTGATAGAAAGAAACTTTCTCTTGTACAAAAAGAGATATTTGAAGATATTGTTAATGATAATGCTTACTTGTTTTTGTACATTCCTAACAGTATAAGTGTGGTAAATAGAGCTATCAGTCCGATTGAACCAACTATAAACGGTTTTTGGTACAATCAGATTGACTGGAAAATAAGCCGTGGCGGTCGCGAAGCGATATTTTCGGGTACCAAGCAGAAACAGGATTAGAAAATGACGATTTTATTTGATTTAGATGGTACACTGATTGACTCAACAGAAGCAATTCTGGAAAGTTTTCATAACTCTTTTGATGTGCATAATGTCGCGCATCCCAGCGATAATGCGATAAAAGCCTTGATTGGACATCCTTTGGGAGGTATGTACAAGGACCTCGGAATAGAAAAAGAGTTGGTGGAAGATTTTGTTAAAACCTATAAAGCGCATTACCGGACAATACATACACAAAAGACGGTGTTGCTAGATTATGCGTATGAAGCAATTGAACAGGCACAAAAAATTGCTTCTTTAGGTGTCGTAACAACTAAAACAGGGGTGTATTCTCGAGAGTTATTAGAGCACTTTGGGCTTATGAGTGCTTTTGATGTCCTTATCGGAAGCGAAGATGTAAAGAACCCAAAACCACATGCTGAACCCATACAAAAGGCCATGAGCATTATGAAGTGTAATAAAGATGATACATGGATGATAGGCGATACCCGTCTTGACATCGGGTCTGCGCAAAATGCTGGAATAAAGTCAGTAGCAGTCACAACAGGGTATGATAAGCGAGAACATTTATTGACATTAACTGATATCATTGAAAATAATGCCTTGGACGCGGTGAAATTTATTGCTAAGACTAAAAGAAAGTAAGTGCTATTGTCTTATGAAGAAGTGATGTTTTAGCCTCTGCTATTTTTTGAAAAGCTTTGTCTTTCAAATCTTAAACTATGCCCCTTCATTTTATGACTTCACACTCAAATTAGCAACACTTTAAAATTAATCTGCTACTATTACCACAATAAATTTTCAAAAATAGCTTATAAAAATATGAGTGACTTCATATTTACTGAGTAAAATTAAATTATCAGGAAGATACATGCCATTATTAGACAGTTTTACCGTTGACCACACGATTATGAAAGCACCTGCTGTGCGTTTAGCAAAGAAGATGAAAACACCTTCTGGTGATGATATTACCGTATATGATCTACGTTTTTATGAGCCCAACAAAGAGATGATGAATGAAACAGGTATTCATACGCTTGAGCATCTGTTTGCTGGTTTTATTCGCAATCATCTAAACTCAGATAAAACGGAGATAATTGATGTTTCGCCTATGGGATGTCGTACAGGTTTTTATATGAGTACCATCGGCACACCAAGTGAAGAAGAAGTAGCCAAAGCATGGAAAGAAGCGATGGAAGATGTTAAGCACGTGCAAAAGCAGTCTGATATCCCTGAACTTAATATTTATCAATGTGGTACGTATGAGATGCACTCACTTGAAGATGCTAAGAAAATTGCTGATGACATGCTTTCTCGTGATATCGGTGTAATGGACAATGATGCAATCCAGCTTGACCTCTCCAAGGTAGGTCAGTAATACCTCTCTTAGTAGAGATGGCCTCCAATGGGCTTTGATTCATCCAAACACAAGGCCATACAGAGTGAAGACGGCTCTTATACGGCTTACAGTGTACAATTCGATGAACATTATCATTCGACTAAGGATGGTGCCTTGCATGAGTCCTTATACAAGCACGTACTTCCGGCTTTAAGACACACTCAGAACAAAGACGAAATAACAATCTTAGATATCTGCTTTGGTCTGGGGTTTAACACGCTTGCAACCCTCTACGTCCTTAAGGAAACTTCTAAAAAAGTGACGATCTATTCGCCTGAGTTTGATGCGTCGCTGGTGCGTTCATTGATTGATTTTAACTATCCCGATGAATTTGATAGTTTTAAAGATATTATTAGCGCGTTAAGCCTTACGCAAAAATATGAATCTGAGAAAATAAATATTTATATCTATCTGGGGGATGCCAGAGCATTTGTACGAGAGACAGGAACAAGGTTTGACATTGTTTATCAAGATGCCTTCAGTCCCTCATCCAACCCTGCCTTGTGGACAGATGAATATTTTAAAGATATAGCTGCTCTTATGAAAAAGGACGCTATTTTGACGACATATTCTATTGCCTTGCCGACACGTATTGCCTTGTATCAAAATAGTCTGAACGTTTATTTACAAAAAGGGGAGGGGTTTAGAGCCTCAACCTTGGCGTCAAAGGCGGAGTTACCGGATTATGAAGGTGTGGATGTAGAACATAAGATGTCGTGTAATCCGGATGTAAGGTCTTTGAAAGACCCTAGTTAGAGAGTCTTTGTGTGCTCGTCACCTTATTTCCATCTTTATTAATTTGGATTCTATCGCCTACGAGATACTTGTGATCTTTTATGATAATAGAGATAGTAGCACCACTGTCAAGTTGAACAGTTAACTCTTCTGCATTGGCTTTACTGACTTCTTTTCCTGCATAAGCACCTGCCAATCCACCTCCAAGTGCCATTAATGTTTTACCATCTCCTGCACCCATGGTCGAACCGATAACGGCACCGGCTAGAGCGCCAAGGAAAGTACCCATACCGTCACCTTTTACGACAACGCCGCGTACGGCGAGTACTTTTCCAACTTCAACAGTTTGAATAGTAGAAGCAGCACTTGCGTCTACTTCTGGACCATCATTGGTAGCACAAGCGCTAAAACTTAAAAGTGTGATCAATGTTGAACTTAAAATAAAATGATATTTTTTCATGGTGAACCTTTTTTAGATAATACTATAGCATTTTTTACAATTAACTTTGTTTAGAAGAGCTCTTTTAAAGATACTGTTTTTATCTCAGAGGTGTATAGTAGAATTAAATTGACACGTCTAATACAGAGCAGATATCTTATCTATCTCATCCCACGATACAGACTTTTTCTTATCAGGGTTAAAAAGGTGAAAGATATATCGAGCAAACATATCCGTTTCTATATTGACCTTATGGCCTTGTGTATAGCTTCCAAAGAGGGATTCTTTGATGGTGTGAGGAATGATAGTCAGTCTAAAACCATCATCCAAAACTTCATTAATCGTCAAACTGACCCCGTCTACACTAACAGAGCCTTTAGGAATTAAGAACCGTCGGTGTGCTTGAGGAATAGAAATAAAAAAATCTGTGGAATTTCCATTGTTCTTGATTGCGGTGATTTCACCGATGCAGTCGATATGTCCTTGAACAATATGTCCTTCAAAACGATCCCCCATCTGCATAGCTGGTTCCATATGAACAGGCCCTTTTAAGTTCTGCGTAGCAATATGGGCCTGTGTCTCCGGGGAAAGTTCGACGGTAAATCCGTCCTCTTGGAGCTTGATTACGGTTAAGCAGGCCCCGTTTATGGCTATAGAATCGCCTATGCCAGGCTTATAACTTGCTTTTATACTGAGTTCATTATTTCGGTAACTTTGTACTGTTGCCATCTCGCGAATTAGACCTGTAAACATTTATACTACTTTTATTAGAGGAGCTTTTTTACAAGTTTATCATAAGAGGCTTGCAAAGATGTAAAACCTTCTTCAATACTTGGCGTTTGATTAGCCGCATAAAGCAGTAGGGCCGCATTTAACCGAGCGTACCCAAGTATTTCTTCACTTGGATTTTCAAGCTGACTTATCATTTCGTTTAAACTCAGTTCTTTTTTCGCTTCATAGGGCTTGAGACCAAAAGAAGCAGGATCTATCGGCAAAGAGTGGGAATGTTCGCCTTCAACGACTAGAATAGTTGTTTTTTTGAGTACTTCAGGTGTACCCTCGCTTCCACGAACAATGATCAAACGATTGTATTTAGAACCGTAGAGTTCTTTATACAGGTCAAAATAGGGGAGGTGATGCATCCCGACCAAGGCAAAGTCACTTTTACCGACATTATGAAGTTTTTCAATGGTATTAAAGGCGGTTCTTAAACCCAGTGAACGTCTGAGGTCAGTTAATTTCGAGAGTTCTGGAAAGAAGTTTGCCCTGTCAAAAAAGTGTACGTTGGAGCTAAATTTTGTATTTTCATAAAAATCTTTGGGATTAAAGCCAAGTTTTGAAGGTTGGGCTCTGTCTCCATGAACAACAATAGGAATCTTGGGTATAAGCTGCGCTGCGAGTAGCATAATAGGAAGAGATTTGGTTTTTCCGTCCATGGGATAACCTATCTCAATACTTTTTTTAACAGGTGTCTGCTGTATCCTCTGTGTCATCGCATCAATGGCACCCAGAAGTTCGTCTTTACTTTCTATATTTACGCGCCAACCCAGTAAAAAAGCAGCCGTCTGCTCAGGAATTGCACTGCCGTCTAGCATCATACCCATAGCCTCTTGCATCTCTTCTCGACTTAGGTTACGATTGCCTTTTGGCCCTGTTCCAACGGCTTTTAAAAAGTCATGAAATCGCATTAAAAAACGATCTTTCCATCAGACTGAAGCTTGGCAATGATATTTTTTGCCTTTTCATGACCGCCATAGGCTGCCTTACGACATAACTCAAGGGCTTTGTCTTGATCTGCTTCGCATCCATGACCTTGATCATACATCTGTCCAAGATTATATTGTGCTGTGGGTACATTATTTTCAGCTGCTTTTGTAAAGAGGTAAAAGGCTTTAGTGTAATCCATTTCGACTCCGTGGCCTTCTTTGTACAGTACACCAAGGTTGTTAAAGGCATCCATATTTCCGCGTTTTGCCGCTTCTTCATACCAAAATGCTGCTTCTGAAAAGTTCTGAATACAGCCCAGACCTTTTTCAAGCATCATTGCTGTCTCATATTGAGCTTGTGGAACTTCCTTTATAGCAGCTTGCATAAAATACTCATGTGCCTTGAACATATCATGGGGGACACCTTTTCCATGTATCATCAAGACGGCGATATTGTACATGGCCAGAGGATGCGCTTGCTCAGCTGACTTTTGATACCAGTAGGCGGCTTTTTCAATGTCTTCAGTAGTCCCCTGGGCATTTTGATACATATAGCCGAGACTGGCTTGAGCAGCAGCATCACCAGCTTCAGCAAGTTGTGAATAGAGTTTAAAAGCTTTATCGTAGTCTGAATTATTGTAAGCATTATGGGCTTGTTGAATCATAGTTAGGTTCTTGTCTTTAGTTTATTTTTGGAAGTATATTAAACAATAGGTTATAAAAGGATTAGGTTTTTAGGCTAACACTTTAGTGGGGATTGGGGCAAGAATATTAAAAGGGCTTATTTATTGGGCAGGATAATGGTAAAGCGCGAACCATGCTCTGTATTTTCGACCTTAAGCTCTCCATTGCAGTTTTGCTCTACAATACTCTTACTCATGTATAAGCCTAACCCGTGTCCATTTCTTATGTCTTTAGTGGAGAAGTAAGGGTCAAAGATCTTGCTTAAATTCTCTTCCTTTATGCCACCGGCGTTATCTTCAACATGAATATTAAGGATACCTTCTTTTCTTTCTGTACTTATTGTGATGCTTGGCGTATCAACCTTATGTTCCATAAAGGCTTCTTGAGAATTTCTCAGTAGACTTAGCAAGACCTGATACAAGGCAGTAGAGGTGAAGTGACCTTTTTCCTCCTTGTTGCAGTTAAGATTGATAGTGATATTATCTGCTTTAAAGGTTGACTTGATAATGGAAGTAGCCTTTTGTAAAAGCTCACATACAGGTGTGTTTTGTGAAAGTTTTGAAGGTTCATACACGGTTCTAAACTCATCAATTGTTTCGGAGAGTTCATGGGTGTATTTCTCAATACCGTCAACTTGGGCATTAAACTCTTCAGTGTTTATCTCACCCAGTGCCAAAGAAAACTTGAGTTGGGTTGTGACAGCGGCAATACGTGAAAGGGGTTGTCGCCATTGGTGCGCAAGCATATTAAGAAGTTCTCCCATTTGTACTGTTCTGTCTTGTAAAAATAGTGCTTCTTGCTGTTTTCGCTGTATGTCCAAAGCGATCTGTATACGCTCTTCAAGATCATTATTGAGCTCTGCAAGTTCGTTGATCTGATCGTATTGGGCAATAGCGGTGCGGATAGTACTGAAAAGTCTTTCAACCGTTAATTCTGTTTTAGATTTAAAGTCATTGATATCATAATTGTCAATGATATCTCTTTCGGGAGTGTCTCCGGGTTGACCGGTTCTGATAATGATGCGGGTAAGATCATCATGAAGCTGTTGACGGATAAAACTGGCGACATCCAGACCTGCATCAGATGTTTCCATCCCGATATCAAGTAGGACAATAGCGAATTTTGGATATTGTTTAAGTTTTTCTATGGCTTCTTTTGCACTGTAGGCAGATTCAAAACTAATGGTTTTATTCTTAAATCGCAGATCTTTAAGGGCAAGTTTTGTTATATCATGGATATCTTTATCATCATCGACAATAAAGAGTTTCCAAGAACTCTCATCCGTTTCATCTGTAGTTGTTGTTTCGTCCGCAAAAACCATCATATCTGACATAAAAAACTCACTTAACTTATGAAGATTGAATTATTGTACAACGCCTTAGATAAAAGCCAAGACATAATGCGTAAATTAGTTAAAAAAAATCAGTATCAGGCCTTATCAGAAACGCATTGTTTCTTTTTGACCTGAGAAATAAAGATCCTAAATACAGACAATCGAGGCATTTAAAATAAAGTCAAATTTCTTAGTATCTGCAAGTGTTATATTAAATATGTTTTTAAATTATGAAGTGAGTTGCCAAATTGTGCTGAATTCTACTTAGAAAGGGTATACTTTCATGAATAAAATTAAATTTTCTCAACCTTTAAAATAGGTTCAGGAAGGAACATACTTGAAATATGATGTTATTGTCGTGGGCGGAGGGCATGCCGGAATAGAAGCTGCCTTGTCTGCTGCGCGCATGAATCAAAAAACGCTTTTGGTCTCGATGTTGGCAGAAAATGTTGGTGCAACCTCATGTAACCCCGCAGTAGGCGGGCTTGCCAAAGGTCACTTAGTTAAAGAACTTGATGCGCTTGGCGGGCAGATGGGTTTGATTACGGATGAGGCCGGCATTCAGTTTCGTATTTTAAATGCTGCAAAAGGTCCAGCCGTTCGTGGAACCCGTGCTCAGATAGACATGGATAAGTACCGTGTGATTGCAAGAAATATCACTTTAAATACTCCTAACTTACAACTTATTCAAGAAACAGTGGATGAACTTATTATGGACGGAGACAGTGTCGTCGGAGTAAGAACAGAGTTTTTAAATGAGTATATGGCTTCAAAAGTCATTCTTACCACAGGGACATTTTTACAAGGTATTATTCACATCGGTGAGACGACGCATGAAGCAGGACGTTTTGGAGAATTCTCAGCCAAAAAACTTGGACTTCAGTTGCGCGCTCTTGGGCTTGATGTGGGAAGGTTAAAGACGGGAACGTGTCCTCGTGTTGACAGTTCCAGTATTGATTATTCTGTGATGGAAGAACAACCCGGAGATGAGCTCCCTGCACCTTTTTCATTTAGAACAGATCGAGAAACTTTTAAAAAAGAAAAAGAGCAACTTCCTTGTTACATTACCTACACCAATGAAGAGACACACAAGATCATCGAGTCTAACTTTCATCGTGCACCACTTTTTTCAGGTCAGATCGAGGGTGTTGGGCCACGATATTGCCCGAGTATAGAAGACAAGATCAACCGTTTTAGAGATAAAGACAGGCACCATCTTTTTATTGAACCGCAAACATGGGAAAACACGGAAGTGTATGTAAACGGTATGTCGACATCTCTGCCGCCTGATGTACAGCGTGACATGATCCATTCCGTTGTGGGCATGGAAAATGCGAGGATAGTGCGTTACGGGTATGCAATCGAGTATGATTATGTCAATCCGACAGACTTAAAGCACTCTATGGAGACCAAAAAGATAAAGAACCTTTATTTAGCAGGACAGATCAACGGGACAACCGGTTATGAAGAAGCTGCAGCACAGGGCTTGATGGCCGGTATTAATGCTGCTTTGTCAAATCAGGAAAAAGAACCCTTTATTCTTCGTCGTGATGAAGCCTATATCGGTGTAATGATTGATGATCTTGTCACGAAAGGAACAAAAGAGCCGTATCGAATGTTTACGTCACGCGCTGAGTACAGACTCCTTTTGCGAGAAGAGTCGGCTGACCTTCGTCTGAGTGACTATGGACATGACTTTGGATTGTTGAGTGATGCGGTAAAAGCCGAGGTCGATCTGAAAAAAGCACAGATAAATGAGGGCGTAAAATATCTAAATGAAACAGAATGTACGCCGAACAAAGAGTTTTTAGAGTTTTTAGCGGATATGGACGAGCTTCATATCACCGATAAAACACTTGCTATAAATATTGCGGCAAGAAAGAGCTTTACCTTGGAAAAGCTTCTTAAACTGGAGCCGCGTATTGCCCAGTTTGATGAGTATGTTCAAAACCAGATCATGATTGAAGCCAAATATGCACGTTATATAGAAAAACAGCTTCAAGATATTCAGAAGATGAAAAAACAGCTCAAGATGAAGATTCCGGAAGATTTTGATTTTACTATTGTCAAAGGCCTGAGCAATGAGATGGTTGAGAAGTTTTATAAGTTCAACCCACCGACCCTGCAAGCGGCGTCACAGATCTCCGGCGTAACACCGGCAGCGATTGAGATACTGCAAATATATATTAAAATGGCCCAAAAGCAAGTATAAGGTTTGTAAGAAAGGTCCTGAAATAGATGGTTCAAAAGCGCTAAGACACAGACTATCATATCGATATAAAAAGAGTACACGGTACAAACCTTTTGCCTCTTGTCAGGATCAAGAGAAGTATCCAAGGACTAAAGTTTTTTTACATCTTTTGGCTGAGAGAGTATGTAAACCCTCACTGTTAACGCATAAGTTGTTTCGATTCAACCTTTGAAGAAATAAAAAATTTAGATAAGATAATTTTTGATTGTTTATCACACAACTATCAAACGGTAGAATTAAATGCTATAAAAATAGCGGAATTAATCCAAAAAGTTTTAAATTAATTCTTAATTAAATCATAATCTAGTATTATGGTTAAATAAATTTTTACTAAGATACAAATAAAAGTGAGAAAAAATGGAAAAATCAAGTAGACGCGGATTTATGGGTAAGGCGTTTGGTGCTGTTGCCGGTGTTGGGGCCATTGGTTCATTGGTAGCTATGAAAAAATCTTGGGATCCGCTTCCAAGTGTAGCAGCCGCAGGTTTTACGGAGATTGATCTTTCTCCTATTGAAGAAAACAAGCTTGTTGTAGATAAATGGCGTGGGAAGCCAATTTTTGTTTTAAAGAAGACAGCTGAAATGGTTGCTGAACAAGACGAAGCAGAATCAGCACGTGATGTTGTTGTTAATGGATCACATTATATGATTACTATTGGTCTGTGTACGCATCTTGGGTGTATCCCGGCATATAGACCAGGTAAACATAATTTTCTGTGTGCTTGTCATGGTGGGGAGTTTAATGCTTCTGGTATTGAGATAAAATCACCACCACCGTCTCCACTTGTCATTCCTCCATTTAAAATTGTAGGAAGTACAGTTCTTCTTGGTGAAGAAGGTCCAGAATATCAAAAAATGAAAGCTGACGGCGTCGTCGCTTAAGGAAGGGGAATAAATGGCACATTTTGAAAAAGCAACCAGCATAAAAGACTGGTTAAATCAACGTTTAGCGCTTGATAAAGTCGAAAAGGTTATGGCATCTGAGTATTGGATACCAAAGAACATTAACTTTCTTTGGGCAATGGGAATGGTCTTAGCAATTACGTTTACATTACTTCTCGTCTCTGGTATCTTCTTATTGATGTATTATCAGCCAAACGTCGACACAGCCTTTGACAGTGTGAACTACACTATCATGCAAGAAGTCGGCTTTGGATGGTTATGGAGACATATTCACGCCGTAGCCGCTTCGGTGGTTTTCTTGATTATCTATATCCACATGCTTACAGGAATCTATTATGGTTCGTATAAGAAGGGTAGAGAGATGATCTGGATCTCCGGTATGCTCCTTTTTGTGACCTTTTCAGCTGAAGCATTTTCTGGTTATATGCTTCCATGGGGTCAGATGTCTTACTGGGCAGGTATGGTTATTACAAACTTATTCTCAGCAGGTTCTTTAGAGCTTAACGGTGTGGTTGAGTGGATTCGTGGGGATTATGTCCCGGGTCAAGCTTTCTTAAACCGTTTCTTTATGCTGCATGTACTTTTACTGCCATTAGCTATCATCGCGCTTATCGGAATTCACTTTGCTGCACTTCGTATTCCTCATGTTAACAACCAAGACGGAGAAGAGATCGACTTTGAAGTAGAATCTAAAAAATACTTAGAGGGTGACAAAGCGGGCTCGAAAGTTATCCGTTTTGCCAATGACTTTATGTCAAAAGACATGTTTGTCGTTTCGGTTTTCTTAATGTTCTTTTTCTATCTGACATTTTGGAATTACGGATTTGCAATGGATCCTGTAAACTTTGATCCTGCTAATGGTTTAGTGACACCGGCACATATCTACCCTGAGTGGTATTTCTTGTGGTCTTATGAGATCTTACGACCTTTTGGCAAGGATGTTGGACTAATCGCTTTTGCTATTGCACAGGTGATCTTTTTTGCTCTTCCGTTTATGGACAGAAGTCAAAATGTTGCGCCGGCTAATCGTCGTGGGTTATTTGGCATTTGGTTTTGGGCTATGGTTGTTGATCTTATTGTTTTAACTGCTATGGGTAAGCTTCCTCCGGAAGAGCCATATAGTACCATCGGTAAAATTGCCGCGTATCTGTTCTTCGTTTTATGGATAGCGCTTCCATTTATCACTAAATCAGAAAAAAAACTATAAGGAACAATAGATGAAAAAAGAATTATTTATTTTAAGCGTTGTTGTTGCCTTCTCACTTTTGACATATTGGTTAGTCGAGCCTTTTGCTCATTCTGTGATGCACCCGCATGTCGAGACCAAAGGCTTTCAATATAACGGCAGTTCTGATATCGCCGAAGTTGATAATAAAATTTCAAAAATCAGAAAAGATATCGAAATTGAAAAAGCCAAGGAAAAACCTGAGGATAAAAAGCTTAGCATGCTTGAAGCTGACATGAAAGTGGCGGAAGAAAGACGTGATGCTAAGAAGGTCTTTTGGGCTGATGTTGAACGTATCGCAGCTTTAAAGGGTGATGCTGCAGCGGGCGAAGAAAGTTATGTCACAGCGTGTACGGGTTGTCATATGCAGGGTGCTGTTTCTATGGGTGGCGTTGTGCCTCCTGATCTTAAAACTGCGGGTGCCTTGTATGAACGCCATTATCTCATTGGTCTTATAAAAGATCCTGCCATGGCGTCTAATGTTGACCACAAGTTCTCTATTGTGCGTTCCCATCAAATGGACAGTGTTAAGTACATGATCACAGGTGATCAAGATATCGTAAATATCATTGCCTACCTTCAAGAGATAGCGCCTAAACAAGACGAGATCACGCCTGAAGTGGCTTTTGAAGATGCGTGTGGACGTTGTCATGATGTCCGTTACAACAACTGGACAATCATCGGTACTAAGCCGACTTTCAAAGACAGACGTAATGAGATGGCCTTTGACATTAAACACCTTGATGCGCAAGAAGGTATCACAGGATATATGGGAAAACTCCCTCCTGACCTTTCTATGTATATCCGTTCTCGTGGAGCGCATTATATAGAAGCTTTTGTAGAAGATCCTCAACAGCTTCTACTGGGTACATCAATGCCGCGTGTTGGTTTAAATGCTGAGTCTGCTGAAAAAGTTATTGCTTATTTGGAAGAAGCGGGAGATCCTAAAGCTGAAGAACGTAATAGAATTGGTATGTATGTAATGATCTATATGATCTTCTTTATTCTTGCTGCTTTTCTTTGGAAAAAACAGATCTGGAAAGACCTACACTAGACCTTCTTAGACATCTTTGGGTGTCTGGGCTTTTATAAGCTCTCTACATCATCATAAAACTATGATATAACTATAAAAATAACTAATATATTACTTAAATTCTTGAGCTTGGTGGATTTTTACTATGTATTCCATGTGTAATTAATTATACTGACAATAATTAATCGAAGAGGTGACTTAATAGCTTGAAAATATCCCTTATTAAACCATCAGATAGCCTTAAAGATGTTGTTAAACATTATTTAGTCATTGAATCCCTGGATCTTAATGAAAAACTTTGGCTACTTCCTAACGCGGGTAATTTCATACTTTTCAATCCGGGACTGGTAGCTTTATTGGACAAGTATGATACGGGTAAAGAAGCTTTTCTCTTGCCAAAAGATTTTTCTGTCGCGTTTAAGGCAAAAAATATTGTTCGTTTGAGTATAAATGAAGAGACTAAGTTGACACATCCAGTTGTAGGAGTGGAGCTTTTACCGACAGGATGCAATCGCCTTTTTGCAGATGAGAACACGGATCGAAAAGGTGTTTATGCCTTATTGAAAGATTGCATAAAGGAAAGAGAAGTCAGTTTTGATAAACTCTATGATTTTAAGAGCATTGATGAGCAAATTACGTATATTGAGAAGGGTCTGCTGTCTTTGAAGCAGAGTGCCGCTTGTATGAATGAGACCTGTGACGTTATTGAACGTGTTATTGATTACATAGAAGAGACCCTGTATAAAGTCAATGTATCTGATATTTTAGAAAAGTTCAAATATAGCCGCACATCTCTGGAAAGAGATTTTAAAAAGACAGTTGGGTACACACCAAAAGAGTTTATTCAGATCAGGCGTTTTGGTATTATCTTTATATATTTGATGACAAATGGGTATGACTTTATGAAGCTTGAGTATGATTTTTTTGATCAGTCGCATATGAATAAGGCTTTTAAAAAGTTCATTGATATCCCACCTTCCAAGCTACAGGCCTTTGTAAAAGACAATAATATACAGATTTATCAGTTATTTCAGGCTCATGAATAAGTTTTCGTATCCTAAACGTTCACGATTAAAATATGAGGCAGACCTTGTAGATTGTCTTTATATCTTTGGTTTTAGTATTCTAGCCGTCTTTGGCTGTCTTTATTACATTACAAATGCTTACCTATCTGTCTACATTAATCTTTTTGCGTTTCTTATACTTGCTATATCGCTGTTTTTATTTAAACATACAAAAAAACAGCATCTTGCCAAATCACTGATTCTTGCTACGCTCTTATTGCTGCATATAACGGCATTGATACATGGGAGTTACGCCAATAGTTCTTTTTTCTGGTTCTTTATATTTCCTCTTGTCGCACTTTTTTTGTTTAAAAAGAAAGTAGCTTATATATGGATAGGTATTCTCTTTAGCTGTATTGTAATCAGTATGATATTGATTAGGTTTGGTATAGTTAATGTGAGTTATGATGCGAATCTTCTTTATACGCTTCTTCTTGCCCTTACCGTGGAAGTCTACATAGTAAACTTTACACAGGGAATACTTCTTCGTTACAAAGAGGATTTGGAAAAACTAAATACGGGGCTTTTAACTACAAATATCCTTGTTGATAAATACTTTTTGATTTTACGAACAGATCTGGAAGGTAATATTATAGATGCAAACGAGGCTTTTTTATCCGTAAGCTTATACAGTAAGGAAGATTTATTGGGTTTTCCTCTGACAAAGTTTTGCTCAAAGCATGCAGATGCTTCTTTGGAAGAGGAATATTTTTCTAATGCTAAAGAAGATGATTGTTTTAATGCCGTGGTAGAGTGTGTAAAAGAAAATGGGACTTCTTATTGGGTAGATACCCGTATGGTTCCTGAGTTTGATATCAATCAGAAGCAGATAGGGTTTTTGATCTTTCAGCAAGATGTTACGCAAAGAGTAGAACTTGAAAAGGCATCGATCACAGATAGGCTGACCAAGGTCAACAACAGGATGCATTTTGATGAGCTCTCCCGTCACAGGCTCAGCGAGTTTGAGAGATATGGGATAATCTCTTCTTTGATCATCTGTGATATTGACAACTTTAAAGAGATCAATGATAACTACGGACATTTAAAAGGTGATGAAGTCTTGATAGAAGTTGCTAAACTCCTTCAATCGCATATACGCGAGTGCGATATCCTGTCACGCTGGGGAGGCGAGGAGTTTGCTATTTTATTACCACAAACCGATATTGAGAATGCTTTTTCAGTATCAGAAAAAATACGAGACGAAATTGAGGCTTTTGACTTTGGTTTAGAGCAAAAACTGACGGCAAGTTTTGGTGTTGCTATGACTGTAGAAGATGATAGTCAGAGTTCTTGGTTCTCACGCGCGGATAAGGCGCTGTACCGAGCGAAAAAATCAGGTCGTAATCTAGTCTGCTCATCTTAATATAAGCATATACAAGACGATCCAAAAAATACTGCTTAGCCCCGCGAGAGCAATACTTAATCCACTCATAGCCCCACATAGTTTGTTTATGTCATACGCCTTAGCTGTACCAACTGCATGCGAGGTCGTTCCCAAAGCGACGCCTTTGGCAATGGGACTCTTGATCTTTAAAAGTTTAAAGGTAAGAGGGGCAATAAAAGCTCCAAAAATACCTGTTATAACGATGCTTAGAACACTTAACCCGATGATGCCATCGAGGATATGCGAAGCAGAAATACCAATAGGTGTCGTTATTGACTTTGGCATCAGTGAATGGATAAATAGCTCACACAGACCAAAGATATGACCTAGAACATAGACGGAGACCAAAGCGGAGAGAGAACCTACCATCGCCCCTGAAAAGATTGAGACCTTGTGCCGAAGAAGTTCAGCCCGGTGTTCGTATAAAGGAACGGCCAAGACAACGGTAATAGGCCCTAAAAAAAGATGAATAATACTCGCTCCTTTTTCATACGCCTCATAAGGAATATGAAAGCCTTGGAGTAAGATTATAATCAAGAGGACAGAAAAGAGTAGGGGATTGACCCAAGAGAAGCGTTTGCGGCTCTTTAGCCACCAAAAAAAAGATCCGCAGGCTAGAGTTGCAAAGATACCAAAAAGAGGGTTGTAGAAGAGTTCAGGCATTTTTTACCCTTTTAACGAGAAAGTCAACCAGCAAGGCAATAAAAGCGAGCATAAAAACAGTAGAGATGAGCAAGGTCGCTGTAATAGGAAAAAGGTAAGCTTCTATTAAAGAAAAAGAGTTCATGACAGAGACACCGGCAGGGATAAAAAACAGTGCCATATGTTTGAGTAAAAAGTCACTGATGTGTGCAATGTCTTCGAGACTAAGCCATTTACGACTAAGGGCTAAAAAAAGAAGAAGCATACCGATAACACTACCTGGAAAAGTAAAAGGAAGCAGAAGAGAGACTCCCTCACCGGTAAGATAGAAGGCAAAGATAATACTGAGTTGTTTAAAGATCCTCATATGTTCTTAAAGAAGAATTTCTTTATAGTCACTACGCGTATTGGCCAAAGGCGTGTTAGAGATGCCACGAAGAGAATAGACAAAGGAAATTTTAGGTTTGTCAGTCTCGTTTTGATTGGCATAATGCAATGTTTTTGCATGAAACAGTACAACATCGCCCTGGTGTAGATCGTAATGAACCCGCTTGGAAATGATCTCTTGGTTTTGAGGCAGGTCATCTCTAAAAGAAGACCGTGCATCAAATTGATCTGGCGTAAAAACCATTTTATGTGAACCGGGAATAAACTCCAAAAGTCCATTGTGTAAAAACTCATCTCCCAGACTTAACCAAACCGACACAAGGTTACTGTTCTCATAATGCCAATAACGAATATCCTGATGCCAAGAAGTTACTGAACTTTTGTGAGGAAGCTTCGTCATAATAGAGTTATGATGCGCAAGTAGCAAGACGGGCTCTTCACCAAGCAACTGTCTTAATGCAGGACGTATCTCGGTATTCGTCATCCACTGCGAAAACAAAGGGTCTCTGTCATAAACCTGACGTAAACGACGCACAGTAGAGTTGGCATTTTCTTTTTGTTGATACTCTTCTTCACTTTCTATAGGTGCTTTTTTCATTTGTAAGTGCTCTTGAGCCTTAGTAAGAATAGCGTCACAGGTCTGTGTATCTGCAAAATTTCTAATAAGTAAAAACCCATTGGTATGGAATTCGTTGATCTGTTCTAAACTTAATTGCATTTAGAACTCTTTCATCGCTCTGTCGATATCGCGTTTCATATCTTTAGCTTTCAAATCTGCTCTTTTATCGTGTAATTGTTTACCCTTGGCAACTGCTATCTGTGCCTTGACCATATTCTTGTGGTTGAAATACAGACTTAGACAGACTATGGTCATTCCATCCCTTTCAACAGCTCTGGCAAATTTTATAGCCTGCTTTTTGTGCAGGAGGACTTTGCGGATACGACGTTCATCATGTCGATAATGTGCGTGTGTTGTCTCAAGTAAGCCGATATGCGCGTTCATCAAAAAAAGTTCTCCTTTGATAAAACGAACATACGACTCCTTTAATTGAGCCTTTCCTGCACGAAGTGCCTTGACTTCACTTCCTAATAATTCCAATCCGACTTCGAGTTTTTCTTCGATTGCATAGTCATGATAGGCTTTTTTATTTTTAGCAATTGTTTCACCCATTATTTTTCTTTTAAGTAATATTTTTTAATTTAAAGAAGGTGCTTCCGCTTCCTGAGAAGAACCATCCTTTCTGATAACTGTTTTTAAGTTCGCTGTAGAGATGCAAGGCCGGTTCAAAAAGATCATTTGCATCTGCAATACTGTAGTTTTGCAAGATCTCTTTAGAGGTCATCACGCTTAGTTTTCCGTATTCATCATGATTTAATTCTTTGTAAAAGTTTTCTCTAAATGATTGGTAAACCTTAGGTGTACTGATCTCGATCTTTGGCGTTAAAGTTTCTAGCGCTAAAGGTTCTTCATTGAATTTTTCAACGATCTCACCTATACCGGAGACATTTGCCGAAGGGTAATCATAGATAAAAAATGGAACATCAGCACCCACTCTTGCACCGATCTTGGCAAGTTCATTTAGACTTAGTCCAAGATCCAAGGTGTTATTACACATCTTTAAAAAAGTGGCTGCATCAGAACTTCCTCCGCCAAGACCAGCAAAAGAAGGTATCTTCTTATCGACTTTGATAGCATAGGTTTCTATAAGATTTGCCAGAGCATCTGAATGCGTTTCGTCCATTAATGCCTCATACGCCTTGTAGATCGTATTATGTTTAGTCTCGCAACTAAAATCACCGTAAAGGACAAATCCGGGCTCTTCTTTAGCTTCAAAACTTAATTCATCATAGAGGTTTGAAAGTTTCATAAAACGTGAGAATATTTCATGATAGTTCCCGCGTTTTCCGGTGATCTTTAAAAAAATATTTACCTTAGCAAAGGCCTTGTACTTTTTCAATCTATATCCTCTGTTTGTTTCATATTAAACGTCCCGCTACGATCTGTTTGATATGGCTTTTCCTGAAACATCGTGCAGACCGCCATGGCTTGTTTTCTAAAGAAACATCTGCTTTGCAGACCGCCATGGCTTGTTTTCATTTTTTGAACTTGCTCATAAAGTTTTGAAGTTCGCCAAGTTGATTTGTTGAATCAGAAGCCTGTTTATTAACGTCTGCGACAGCCTCTTTAAGTTCTTCTCTTAAAATAGTTATATCTGAAGGGGCTTCTATACCAAGTTTAACGGTCCCCTTTTCTATACCCATGATCTTCACCTTGATATTGTCACCAAGCCATATAGCTTCTTCAAGTTTCCGTGAAAGAATTAGCATAAATCTACCTTGTTAAGTAAGTATGAAACTTTTTTATCATTTATCTCTAGAACGGCGGCCAACTTTTCATCATGAAGTAGATATATTCCGTCTTTATCGGTATTTAATGATTCTACAGATATCTTTTTACCCAGCCAGATATCTTCTATATCTCCATCAAATGTGATACGCTCCATAGTGAGTGCATCCAAGGGGGAGATAGGAATTTCGTTATTATAGCAAAAGCTTCCTTCTCTAAGACGCTCTAATGCACTTAATGATCCATCACATCCAAGTTTCTGCGCAATCATCTCACCCAAACTACGAATATAGGTACCTTCACTGACGGTTGCTTCAAAGGTAACGAAGGGGTGACAGTAGTGTAGCAACTTTATATCATAGATAGTAGAGTTTATTTTATTTAGGATCACTTCTTCGCCAGCGCGGGCTAGGTCATAGGCGCGTACGCCATCTATTTTTTTTGCACAAAAGATAGGCGGTGTATATTCAAGTTCACCTTTTAAACTTTCCAAGATAGCAAGGATTTCTTCTTCTTTAAACGGGTCTATTATCTTAGGGTCCGTCACATGTTCGATATCCAAGGTGTCTGAAGCCGCACCAAGCCATAAGGTGGCTCTGTAAGATTTAGGTGCCTTGTCAAGAAAACGAAAAAATCGGGTGAAGTTTCCAAAAGCAATGATCAAAACACCTTTGGCAAAAGGATCAAGGGTTCCTGAATACCCTGCTTTTTTCACCTTGTATTTTCGTTTTAAACGCCCAAGAAATTGGTTTGAACTAAGTCCTGTAGGTTTATAGGCAACGAATATTCTATTCATTAGAATCTTTCAACGAAGGAGGAGAGTATGTCTCTGTGACTCCCTCCAAAACTAGCCGTGGCGGTCTGCGAAGCAGAAGTTTCTCGAAAATTTATAACAACTATCATTTTATAATCTTTCAACGAAGGAGGACAGTATATCTCTGTGACTCCCTCCAAAACTAGCCGTGGCGGTCTGC
>Ga0316206_1000869_pt1 | contig 32862 bp, 33 predicted proteins | sample 6monthpyrite_MG_FD_204942 | JGI IMG/M metagenome (GOLD analysis project Ga0316206, IMG submission 204942) | Microbial mat bacterial communities from mineral coupon in-situ incubated in ocean water Damariscotta River, Maine, United States -... | ecosystem: Environmental > Aquatic > Marine >... | reverse complement strand
AGATCGTGCCGCATATTTTGTAAAGCCTACCCATTCTCGCTATGATTTGTCTCTACTCCGATTTGCCTCCAATCAGGACACACTTAAACAGGATTGCTATGAGCCACTACCGTTATCATGCTTTTTTTTGTACCAACCAGCGTGCAGAAGGCGTTGCCTGTTGTGCTGATTTTGATGCACGCAATATGCGCGATTATGTGAAAAATCGCTGCAAGGAATTAGGTATTCACAAAGAAGGTGGCGTGCGCATCAATATCGCTGGCTGTCTCGGACGCTGTGAGCTTGGCCCGACCATTGCCGTTTATCCTGATGAAGTCTGGTACACCTATGTCGACAAGGAAGACCTGGATGAAATTATTCAGGAGCACTTCATCAATGGGAATGTAGTCGAACGCCTTAAACTCAAGTCGCCTGCCAGCAAATAATTATGTCTGTGCAACTTATTGATGGTGCTATTGATTCTGTTGTCTCTAATAGCTCGAAGCAAAAATTAGAAATCGATCTGGACTCACCTGAACAATGGCAAGATTCTGATCCTGTCGCAATTTGTTGTCACCCCCATCCGCTCCATGGTGGCAGCATGCAGAACAAAGTCGTGCATATTCTGGCAAAGACGTTTCTGGCATTGAATGCACAAGTCGTGCGATTTAATTTTCGGGGTGTCGGTCAATCCAGTGGTGAGTTTGCGCAGGGCATCGGCGAACGAGATGATCTGCTGGCCGTTGTAGACTGGGTTAAACAACAGTGGCCACAGGCCCCCATCTGGCTGGCCGGGTTTTCCTTTGGCGCGTTTGTCGCAGCCGCTTGCCATGAAAAAATAAAACCACAACGACTGATCCTGGTTGCGCCGCCGGTTGATATGTACCCCGAGATTAAGGCGATTCAAATTCAGACGGATGACTGGTTGTTGATACAAGGTGGTCAGGACGAGATCGTTGAAAGTAACGCCGTTCTTGAATGGGCGAAGCAACAGTCGCATCCAGCGAAGCAAGTATTTCTGGAGGACACGGGGCATTTTTTTCACGGCCAGTTAAATACCGTCAGGGATCGCATTCTTGAGGTTTGGGAATAGCGCATAGCGCTTCAAATGAATACAACAAAACCAACAGACTCCGTCGTTAACATTAAGGCTCTTTGTAAGTCATATGCGGGCCAGCGCGTTGTTGATGACATTGATTTACAGGTACAGCGCGGCGAGTGCTTTGGTCTGCTTGGGCCCAACGGGGCAGGTAAGACGACGACCTTGCGGATGATGCTCGGCATGACGCCAGTCGATAGCGGTGAGTTAAAATTGCTGGGTCAGTTGATATCGCCACGTTCACACCAGATACGCCAGCGTATTGGTGTGGTTCCGCAAATGGATAATCTTGATCCGGATTTTAGCGTGATCGAAAATCTACTCACCTACGCCAGTTATTTCAATTTGTCGGGCAAGGCGGTCAGTCAGCGAATACAGGATTTACTGGAGTTTGCGCATCTGACACAAAAAGCCGATGCACAAATAGATAGTCTGTCGGGTGGCATGAAACGTCGCTTGACCCTGGCCCGTGCGCTAATTAATGATCCTGAATTGTTGATCCTGGATGAGCCAACTACCGGGCTGGATCCACAGGCCCGACAGCACATATGGCAACGCTTGCGTGAATTAAGACATAGCGGGCATACGCTTATCCTGACGACACATTATATGGAAGAGGCACAACGACTTTGTGATCGGATAGCGATAATGGATCACGGTAAGGTCATTGTGCAGGGTTCACCGCAGGAATTAATTGAGACGCATACTGAACCCCATGTGATTGAAGTGATGGGCGAGGATGTCGAACGCTGGCAACAGCAGTTTTTGCCGAATAATTTACTACGACTTGAGATGCTGGGTGAGTCGCTGTTTATTTATACCGAAGACGAAAAACCTGTTATTGAAGAATTGTGCAAATCTAACCATCAGGACTTTATTCATCGTCGCGCTAATCTTGAAGACGTATTTTTAAAAATGACGGGCCGCGACTTAAGAGAATAATTGAGCGCAATATGCAAACAGTAAAACATATAACCTGGTTACGCTGGTATCCCGTCTGGTCACGTAACATGCACGTCTGGCGCAAGCTCATTGGCCCGGCCTTGCTGGGCAATATCGGTGAGCCGTTATTGTACCTGGTGGCGTTGGGTTATGGTCTCGGGAGTTTTCTGGGACAAAAAATTGAAGGTCTTGAATACGTCGTCTTTCTGGCTTCCGGTCTGGTGTGTTCCAGCGCGATGAATACGGCCAGCTTTGAGGGTATGTACTCCGCTTATACCCGGATGGCGGTTCAGGACACCTGGATTGGTATGCTCACCGCACCGCTGACCATACGCGATATTATCGTCGCCGAGGTCATTTGGGCGGGTACCAAGAGCGTTATCAGCGTGACCTCGATTCTGCTCGTCGCCGCGGCGATGGGTTTGGTCTCGGATGCCATGGCTATTCTGGTGCTTCCCCTGGGCTGGTTAGTGGGTGCTTGCTTTGGCTCCATGGCCCTGGTGATGACCTCGGTGGCAAAAAATTATGACTTCTTTTTATACTACTTCACGCTGCTGGTGACCCCGATGTTATTGCTCAGTGGCGTATTTTTTCCTATCACGGGCATGCCTGAGGCCGTACAGGTGGGGGCTAAAATACTGCCGTTGTATCACGCGCTGGCGCTGATGCGCCCCTTGATGCTTGGTCAGGTGCCGACAGACATCCTGCTGCACGTTGCCGTGTTAGTTTTATATATTCTGGTGGCCATGCCCATCGCGATTCATCTTATTTCTCGCCGTCTGCTGCGTTAGTTGGTCGTCATTCCCCTGGAGAGGGGAACATCGGGCCCCTCAAATAGAATAGATAGAGGGTATATCCAGACATATTTAGATTCCCTTCGCCAAGGGAATGACAAGCCCGATCCTGTTTGCATATTTTTCCTACAAATTAGTTGACAGTTGTTAACACAATAAGTATATTAGCAATTACTGATTTACGTCTTCCTGGTTAGGTAACCGACAGGATGTATCTGGAAGACAATGTTTTAACTCCTCCATCCTCCTTATGATGGTATTCTTAAAAGGCGCGGATCCCCCCTTTTCCGCGCCTATTTTTTTGCCTGAAATTCCTGCTGAGTGCATAAGCCGCTTGATTTCGGGATTAAGCAGCATCTTTCTATCTCAATGAAATATAAGCACTTTTAGCTTGTCAGACGAAAATTGGCAGTGCTGGCCCGGTTCCAGGCCGGATTTGACTGCGAATGAGCCCGGATATTCAAAATAAACAGGTGAATAGGCTATGATCGCCCTTGTGACAGGGCCGTATTTTCTGTACTATTCCGCCTCTTTTTCCGGCCGTGCAGCCGTATTTTCCCCATTGGGTCAACCATAGGGGGTAAATAGGCACAGCAGCCCAGTGATAGTTATATGTAGTCGTTATATATTTTGGAGTAGAGTTATGAAAACGTTCAGCGCAAAAGCCCATGAGGTGAAGCGTGACTGGTTTGTGATAGACGCCACCGATCTCGTGTTAGGCCGTCTCGCCAGTGAAATAGCTGCTCGCCTGCGTGGTAAGCACAAGCCGGTTTATACCCCGCATGTGGACACGGGTGACTACATTGTTATCGTCAATGCGGAGAAAGTACGCGTGACCGGTAATAAGGAAAAAGATAAGACTTATTATAAGCACAGCGGTTACCCCGGTGGCTTGAAATCCCGGACGGTAGAGAAGGTTCGTGAGAGCCATCCCGAGCGTCTGATTGAAACAGCTGTGAAAGGCATGTTGCCAAAGAACCCACTGGGTCGCGCAATGTTCCGCAAATTAAAGGTCTATGCCGGTCCAGATCACCAGCATCAGGCACAACAGCCGCTAGCACTAGAAATATAAAACCGGAAATATAAACGAGTTAATTTAAGGTAACAAAATGGCAGAGACATATTACAGTACAGGTCGTCGTAAGAGCTCATCCGCACGTGTCTATATGACACCTGGTTCAGGCACTATCAACGTAAACAACCGTCCGTTAGACACATATTTCGGTCGTGAGACAGCTCGCATGATTGTGCGTCAGCCTCTGCAAGTCGCGGATGCTACAGACAAGTTTGATATCAACGTCTTCGTAAAAGGCGGTGGTGGCAGCGGTCAGGCCGGTGCGATTCGTCACGGCATCACTCGTGCCCTGATGGTGTTTGATGAGACCTTGCGCCAATCACTGCGTAAAGCCGGTTACGTAACGCGCGATGCCCGTGAAGTTGAACGTAAGAAAGTTGGTCTGCATAAAGCCCGTAAGCGTCCTCAGTTCTCGAAACGCTAATACAATTGACCATTTTTACAACAACGCCCGCTTAGCAATAAGCGGGCGTTTTTGTTTGTCCCCATATCACCACAATTGCAGCAATATAATTGGCAATCCTGTCTGTTCTTGCTAATAAGAAAAAATAATTAAAACGGCATGTTAGCGGGCTTTATAAGTATACCGTAATATAATTATGCATTTTGCGACGGTGGATTGTTGCGTATTTACAACAGGGCTGAGTGGATGTTGTTTTTTTGCAGAAAAGTGTTGCGTTAACCCCAATGCTCTTGTATAAAACGAACTGAGTTTACCTAACCTAAATCTCATTAAGGAGATATACATGAATAAGAAACTAATCGCAGCTGCAGTAGCAGCAGCATGTGTAGCAGGCGCACCTGCAGCACAAGCTGATATAAAAGTGTACTCACAAGTACAGTTCGAATTAACTGATACAGACTTCGGTGGTGCTACTACTGACACAACGCGTGTTACTGACAACCAACGTGGTCGTTTTGGTCTTAAAGGTGGTCACGATCTAGGTGGCGGTCTTAAGTCCTTTGCTCACGCTGAGTTTGACTTTGTTGGCGCGAACAACGACGTAGAATTCGGTAGTAATTCTAACCATGCTTTCCGTGTACGTGAAGTAAGTGCTGGTCTAAAGGGTGCTTTTGGTGCAATTTCTTTAGGTACCGTTAAATCTGCTTATAAATACAGTGGTGGTGTTAAGTATGACCCATATGTTGCAACTCAACTAGAGCAACGTGGTCGTGGCGGTATGTCTAGTGGTGCTACAGGTCACAACGCATTCTTGAGTAACGCTTTTCGTTACACTGTAAAAGCAGGTATTGCTAAAATTCAAGCTACTTACAGCTTAGACGATACTGATCGTGATGCAGATGCTAGCGGCGACGATGGTCAATATACATTAGGTGCTGTATTCGGTAACAAGATGTGGGAAGCAGGTGTAGCTCTTCAAGATGAAGGTTTGTCTGGTAACGGTAACAATGAGTCAGCTAAGGTCTTTGGTAAGGTCAAGTTTGCTAAAATACACACGATTCTTGCTCAAATTGAAAGCGTTGACACATCAACAACTGAAGAAAGCGATTACATGATGATTGGTTATCAGTTGAAAGTTGGTAAAGGTATGGTTTCTCTTTATTTAGGTGACCGTGATAGTAACGTTAATGCGAACGATGCAGACAACGTAACTGTTGCTTACATGCACAAGTTCAATAAGAAGAGCCGTGTATGGGCTGGTTATCAAACATATGACACAACTGGTACAACTTCAGACGCAGACCGCATATCATTGGGTATTCGCGTAGACATCTAATAATAATAATTTTTATTAGAAGTACTTAAACGGGACCTTCGGGTCCCGTTTTTTATTTACGCCTTCCTAAGGAACGGGATAGTTTCCCGTTTTTTATTTATACCTCCAAAAGAACGGGATTGCACCCCGTCTCCAATATATTTCTGACTATGAACGGGGCATGTCCCGTTTCCAATTTATCTCTCAATATGAACTGGACATGTCCCGTTTCCAATTTATCTCTCAATATGAACTGGACATGTCCCGTTTTGATTGCCTGGCTTTATTTTGATCTAATGGTTAAAGATGAAGGCCAGATCCTCTATCATTAGCCCCATGGCTGCCAACAAGCGAATCCGCGAAATCCCCTATAACTACACGTCTTTTTCCGATAAAGAGATCGTAATCCGTTTTTTAGGGGAGGAGATGTGGTCGGTATTGAACGAACTTCGTGGTGAACGGGTGACGGGGCGTTCAGCCCGGATGCTATTCGAGGTCCTGGGAGACCTCTGGGTCGTTACACGTAATCCCTTTATTCAGGATGATTTGCTCAGCAATCGCAAGCGGCGTGATGCGCTGATCAATGCCATGCAGCATCGTCTGGACCAGATAGCGGCACGTGCAGATAAAAACCCATTGGTGGGTCAGTTGCTCGATGCGGCTGGGATGGCCGTGAATCACTTTGGCCAATGGTTTTCGACCCAGTCGTTGTTGCGAAAACGCCTCAAGAAACGATTTAAGAAAATTACCCGCGCTGATAATCTTTGTTTTGATGGCCTGTCACGTGTATCCCATGTGACGGACGCCTCGGACTGGCGGGTGGAATTCCCGGTTGCTGTGATTAATCCCGATTCCGAGCATGAGGTTCAGGCGATTGTTTTGGCTTGTATCGAGCTGGGACTAAAGATTATCCCTCGCGGTGGCGGCACCGGTTATACCGGCGGTGCTGTTCCTTTAACGAATAACTGTATTGTTATTAATACCGAGAAACTGGAGGCGTTAGGTCCGGTCCAGGTGAGGCACATACCTGGCAACAAAGAGCCAGTAGCAACTATTCGTACCGAAGCCGGCGTGGTAACACGCAGGGTGAGTGAAGCCGCCGAGGTGAGTGGTTTTGTGTTTGCGGTTGATCCTACTTCTCAGGATGCCTCTTGTATTGGCGGTAATATCTCGATGAATGCCGGCGGCAAAAAAGCGGTGTTGTGGGGTACGACGCTCGACAATCTGCTGAATTGGCGCATGGTGATGCCGGATGGCCATTGGCTGGTTGTAGAACGCATGAACCAAAATCGTGGCAAGATTCACGAGCAGGAGCAGGTCGAGTTTCGCATCACACATTATGAGCCTGATGGGCAGTCGATGGTGGGTGAGCCTGAGATGCTGACACTCCCGGGCCAGTCATTGCGAAAACAGGGACTGGGCAAGGATGTGACCAATAAATTTCTTGGCGGTTTGCCCGGAATACAAAAAGAAGGTTGTGATGGCATTATCACTTCAGCTGAATTTATTCTGCATCGCATGCCTGAGCACACGCGTACGGTGTGCCTTGAGTTTTTTGATCCCGATTTACAGCGCGCCGTCCCATCTATCATTGAAACCAAGTCGTATCTCGATGATTTGGCCGATGTTCAGTTGGCTGGGATGGAGCATCTGGATGAACGCTATTTGAAAGCGATTGGTTATAGCACCAAGGCGTCACGTAATGACCGGCCCAAGATGGTATTGCTGATCGATATCATTAGTGATGATGTGTCACTGGTTGAACAAGCGGCAGACAAAGTGGTATCGATGGCAGAGCAGAGGGCCGCAGAAGGTTTTACTGCCGTCAGTCCCGAGGCACGGAAAAAATTCTGGCTGGACCGCGCGCGTACCGCGGCGATTGCGGCGCATACCAATGCATTTAAGATCAACGAAGATGTTGTGATACCACTCGATCGCCTTGCTGAATACAGCGAGGGGATCGAGCGTATCAATATTGAGCTGTCTATTGAAAACAAGCTCAATATTGTTGAACGTGTGCAGACCCTGTTTAGTGATGACGTCGCGCTGATTGCACCGTATCTTGATGATGAGTTTACTGATCTGGCGGATGATGTCGTGAAAGATATCTTGCTAGCCAAGATAGAACAGGCAAAAATTGTGTTAAGTCAGGCACAAGAAAGCTGGCAGGCAATATTGAACAATCTTGATGCAAAAGAATTAGATGTTAAGTTGATAGCACTGCTGGGGTTATCAGAAGAGCAAGTTAGATCAGGCTTGTTCCGGCTTATTCAACGACACGACTATGTCATCTCATATCGAGAGAGTGTACAAAAAGAGCTGATCAAAATATTTAATGGCCAGTCGTTTGCGCGTTTAAGACAAAAGTTTGATGAACGGCATGCCGAGGTGCGTACCTCTCGTTTATTTGTTGCCCTGCACATGCATGCAGGTGATGGCAACGTGCATACCAATATACCGGTCAATTCCAGTGACTATGCCATGTTGCATAGGGCAGACATCGTCGTAGCACGGATTATGGCGTTGGCAGAAGATCTGGATGGCGTTATCTCCGGCGAACACGGTATTGGTATTACCAAGCTGGCGTTTCTCGACAAAAATACGATAAAGACCTTTGTTGAATACAAGGCGAAAATCGATCCGGATGATGTTTTTAACCCGAAGAAACTGACAGCAGACGCCGATTTAAGAAATGCCTATACACCATCCCTGCAATTAGTCTCACAGGAAGCATTGATTCTGGAGGCGAGCGATCTGGGCGCATTGAATACCGCCGTTAAGGATTGTTTGCGTTGTGGTAAATGCAAACCGGTTTGTAATACGCATATCCCGCGTGCCAACTTGTTATATTCTCCACGAAATAAAATTCTGGCGACAGGCTTGATTATCGAAACATTTTTGTATGAAGAACAGACGAGACGTGGCATTTCACTACGACATTTTTATGAAATGAATGATATCGCTGATCACTGCACAGTCTGTCACAAATGCTTGTCACCCTGTCCGGTTAATATCGATTTTGGCGATGTCACGATCCAGATGCGGGAGATATTGCGTCAGCTTGGACATCGTCGTTCAAGCCTGGTGACTAAATTATCATTGGCATTTTTAAATACGACGCGAGCATCGACGATTAAATTGTTGCGAACTGTCTTGATTCGGAGTGCTTATCCTGTCCAGGCTCTGGCCTCAAGAGTCTATAATTCTCTAAATAAAAAGAATAAGTTACCGACTAGTACGGTTGGCAAAACCTCTGTGCAGCAGCAAATCGTACATTTTGTGGCGAAACCGCTACCGGGAAGCGTGCCCGCCAAAACTGCACGTGCACTGTTAGATATTGAAGATGACAAACATGTGCCGATTATTCGCAACCCTAAGCTTGATGAGCAAACAACAGAGACTGTTTTTTATTTTCCAGGCTGTGGCTCGGAGCGTTTATTTAGCCAGGTTGGGCTTGCAACAATGGCAATGTTATATGATGTTGGTGTGCAAACGGTGTTGCCACCGGGTTATTTGTGCTGCGGCTATCCACAAAAATCCAGTGGCGATAAAAATAAAGGCAAGCAGATTTCAATCGCCAATCAGGTCTTGTTTCATCGCATGGCGAATACATTGAACTATCTTGACATTAAAACTGTTATTGTTTCTTGTGGAACCTGTATTGATCAATTGCTGACATACCAGTTTGAAAATATTTTCCCGGGTTGTCGCCTGATGGATATACATGAATTTTTGATGGAAAAAAATATAAGTCTTCCCAAATCAAATGCGACGAAATATTTATACCATGATCCCTGTCATACTCCAATGAAACATTATGCACCTATCAAGGTGGCATCGGCATTAACAAACACAAGCGTAGAGTTGAGTGATCGTTGTTGTGGTGAGGCGGGTACCTTTGCTGTTTCACGCCCGGATATTGCAACGCAGGTGCGTTTTAGAAAACAACAGGAATTACACAAGGGTGTTGAGTCTTTAACAGGAAAACAACAAGTTGAGAACGATGAAGTTAAAATATTGACGTCCTGTCCTGCCTGTCAACAAGGGTTATCTCGTTATGAACTAGACACGGGATTAAAGACGAAATACATAGTTGTCGAGCTAGCTGATCAATTACTCGGCGAAGATTGGCAGGGTCAGTTTATTCGCGAGACCCAGAAGGGCGGTATCGAAAGAGTCTTACTTTAAAAATGATGTAGTATTTCATGTTTAAGATATTACGGAGGAATTATTGTAATGCAATTTATTGGCAGCTATAAAATAGATGAAAAAATATGTGATCGACTAATCAAGTTGCATAAAGAAGCGAAGAAGAAAGGGCTGGTTGTAAGGGGAGCTCTCGGCGGCGATGACGGAAAAGTAGAGGTGAATACGGATAGAAAAGATTCGTATGATTTGGGTATTGTAACCGTGCCGGATCAGATGTTAGAAAAATACGGAATACCAGAATATTATATGGAGTTAAAAAGATGCACGGATCAATATTTCAAGCAACATCCTATATTAAGGAATATTAGCCCATTTAGGATTATGGAAACGCCCATTGTTCAGCACTATAAGCCTGGCGGTGGATACAAGTATGAGCACTTTGAACGTACAGGAATGAGTACAGCACCGCGCATGCTAACCTGGATGACTTACTTGAATGATGTAACAGAAGGTGGTGGGACAACATTTACTTACCAGGATGTCACCATCAAGGCTGAGAAGGGTAAGACGTTAATCTGGCCGACGGACTTTACCCATTCACACTTTGGTGAAGTATCCAAGACACAAGATAAATACATTATTACGGGTTGGTTAAATTATTACTGATTTGCTGTACTAATGTGCTCTGAATTGTGCAGTTTTTAATTTATCCCAAACCTCAGATTTTTATGTAAGTCCAGCCTTCTTTCTGACGGTTCAATACTTCACTCAGAGCAGATGGGGCAACCTGTGTGTCTGGCAAGAGCTGTACATCTTTCCCTGTCTTTTGTTTGACGCGTGCCATCGCTTTAGCGCAGGCCGTGAATACCAGGTTGTCATAATTAGACTGCAGCTCTGCAATACGCTGACCATAGGGCGATGTGTCATTGCGTAACAAGTTTAGACCTTTGCCATTGGCAAGGATCTGGATAGAGACCTTCTGTTGTTTGGTCCGGTATTCACGCAGGACCCTTTCGGTTTCATCCAGTAGCACGTTCAGTCGATAAGGATCATCCGAGGTCACATGTAACAGGACCTTCCAGAGGCGAGCTTCATCGACAGGCGTATTGAGTTGTACACTTTCGGCCATTTCGACAAGGCCGGTATCTTTTTGAAGGTAGGCATGCCCAAACCAGCCACCAATAATACCGACTACGACTAAAATGCTCGCAGCCAGGTTGGAATAGGAGGCAAAGCGACGCTTGATGATGTGCTGACCATGCCGAGGTTCTGGAATATCCTGGTAAGCCATTGAGACAATGTTACGTACTTGCTCCAATCGGCAGACGCGCTGGCGCAAACCATTATCCACGCGCATGTCTTCGATCAGCTGTTTCCGTTCTTCACTGGCTAATTCATCATCCAGATAGGCATTTAAGATCTCATCCGAGTAATTGAAATCTTCGTGTCTCATTTAATTCTCCGTAATTTTGGTCGCCCTGACTCAATCTTGCCAGGGTTTACATCCTGATTCGTTTTATAGGTTAGTAAATAATCAGCAAGTGTACTTCTGGCGCGGGAGAGTCTGCTCATGACCGTGCCGACCGGAATTTCAAGAATCTCCGCGACTTCTGCATAGCTGAATCCCTCCAGGTTCACTAACGTGACGACCTGCCGTTGTCCTTCAGGAAGGCGAGTAATGGATCTTCTCACGCTATCGACCATATCCTGAGTTTGCTTAAGTTTCTCTGGCGTATCGTCGTGTTGTAACTCAACATCATCGATATCGACCGTATCACGCTGTTTTCGGAAATGGTCGCGCCAACAATTAATCAGTATTCCAAATAACCAGCTGTCCAGCTTCTTAGCTTCTCGCAACTGGCTAACCCTGGTTAAAGCCTTCGCTATCGCCTCCTGAGCAAGATCTGCTGCCAGGTCGGGGTCATGTCCCCACGAGTAAGCCGTTCTATATAATCGTTTATGATTATCGGCGATGCGTTGCTTTAGAGCACGGTGCAAACATATTTTTTCAAACAAATTCATGATTCTTGCTTTTCCCCAGTCGCGTGCAGCAGTACTGCATGAAGCGGCTCAACATTAATAAGACGTCATAGATCGCTAGAATATTCCATTTTTCTGCCGCTATAAAATTAGAGTATTATCAAATACTTATACTTGTAACCCATTGAAATACCTTGGAATTAAAAGGGAATATTTTTGGATATAAGTACGTCTTATATAAGTAAGCATCGCATCGTGATGTAAATACCACAATTCTGGAGGAATTATTCATGTTAAAGAAATACGGCAAAATTATGCTGTCGGTATTAATGAGCGGTTTATTGCTTGTTGGTGTCACCACAGTACATGCTGCAGATCAGTCAATGGCAGATGCGAAAATTGTTCTGCAAATTAGTGATCCAAATCCATTCAAGCAAACCTTGGTACTCAACGTTGCTAACAATCTGATCAAGCACTACGGACAAGATTCAGTTGATATCGAGATTGTTGCATTTGGCCCAGGTCTGCGTTTGTTGTTTGCTGAGAATGCCAACAAAGGACGCGTTTCCAGTCTGGCTGGAGCGGGTGTGAAGTTCAGCGCTTGCGCAAACACATCAAGAAATATGGGTAAGAAATTAGGACACGCACCTAAACTACACGGGAAAGCAGTAACAGTAGGAGCAGGTGTTGTCAGAATTATTGAGCTCAGAAATAAAGGCTATATGCTTATCAAGCCTTAATAATAAAAATATCCTAACCAAAGATAATAAAAACTCTTAAGGGAGATTACGATGTCTAGTTTTAAAAGAAAAATGTTATTAGGCTTGTGCAGCGCGGCAACGATCGCCATGACAAGCCAAAGCGCTTTTGCAGCGAACTGGTTGATGCTGCAAGGTACAGAAAGAGCAGGTCAGGCTCCACGCGTAAAGATGTGGGGATTTGCTCAGGTTCAATATCAGAAAGATTACAGTGATGCATGTGTGAACCCAGGCTGTGGTTCGGCTACAGGTGGTTATGTTTCACCAAAACTGGTTGGTCCTAATCTTGATGCACAAGAAGGCTTCAACGTAAACCGTGCGCGTATTGGTTTGCGTGGTACCGGTATGCCACTAGATAGCAATGTGAACTATTTTCTGCTGGCCGAGTTTGGTAACAACGGTATTACTGCGGGTGATGACGGTAAAATCCTGACGGATGCAAGTATTACTTTGAATCATATTCCGGGTGCGCGCATTCGTGCGGGTTTATTTAAAACCCCCGGTTTTGAGGAGGGACTACAAGCCATTCACGTGTTCGACTATATTAACTTTACCTCTGTAGGTAACCAGTTAATGTTAGAGCGCCATCCTAATGTCGGTGATTCGAACCAAGGTGCTACACCAACACCTAATACACGCGCGAATCGTTATTCACGTTCAGTTGGTGCATTCCGTGATGTGGGTGTCCAGATATTTGATACTTTTGGCAACGATAAGCACGAGATAGCTTATGCGGTCATGTACGGAAATGGTAATGGTCTGAACTATACTGATAATGACGATAATAAAGATATTTATGCTTATCTGTCATCTGAGTGGATCTTCGGTGGTAAAGGCCCTCGTCGTCAAGGTCTGAAGATCTTTGCCTGGCATCAGGATGGTAAGCGTACCAATATCAATGACAGGACCCAGGAACAGGATCGTACCCGTTCAGGTCTTGGTGTTAAATATCTGCAGAAGCCTTTCCGTGTTACTGCTGAGTACTTAACAGGTGAAGGTATGATCTTTATGGGGCAACATCGCCCAGGTAACGGTGCTGGTTCTGTTGCGGGTGTTTTCAATAATGAAGAGGCCGATGGTTACTATCTTGATTTCGGTTTCTATATCCCGGGTACAAACTGGGAACTGGATGCTCGATATGACTCATACACACGTGGTGAGAACCACCCCGCCAATACCTCAAGCGCTGATGAATCACGCTTCGACACTATTACGGTTGGTGCGCAGTATCACTTCAACAAGAAGACACGTCTGAATATGGAATATGCAGATCGTGATTATGAATCTGATAACCCTGTAGTTAACGCAAACTTACTAGGTGTTAAAGGTCGTTTAGCATTACAACTAACTCACATCTTCTAAGTAATTTAGAAATAGGTAAACTTAAAACCCCGGACTGGATAACTCCAGGCCGGGGTTTTTTTTGAAGGCTGAAGTGACTTTATTTGCGCGTCAGCCAGATAACTAGGCTGATAATAATACTGATGATAATGCCGGTAGTGATAGGGAAATAAAACCGGAAGTTTTCTTTTTCTACAATGATGTCACCAGGCAAACGAAACCAGCCCAGCTTTTCCAACCAGGGCCATAACAGCCCCAGCATGATTAACACCACGCCAAGAGTGATTAAGATGCGCGGTATCATTACTATCAGGTCAAGGTTGTGACACCATCCTGTGTACCAAGCAGCAATACATCCGCCGGACGTTTTGCAAATAAACCATTGGTGACCACACCGGTCATATGATTCAGTGTTTCTTCCAGTTTCACCGGTTCCATGATCTCCATATTGTGTACGTCCAGAATCACGTTGCCGTTGTCGGTCGTGAAGCCTTCGCGTAAGACGGGTTGACCACCGAGCTTGGCGATTTCACGGGCAACGTAGCTACGGGCCATCGGGATCACTTCGACCGGTAACGGGAAGGCGCCGAGGCAACTGACCAGTTTGCTTTCGTCGGCAATACAGACGAATTTTTTGCTGACCGCGGCGACAATCTTCTCGCGGGTAAGGGCACCACCGCCACCTTTGATCAGGTGGAGGTATTTGTTCGATTCATCAGCGCCATCGACATAAACCGATATCTCGGAAACGCTATTCAGATCGAACACTTCAATGCCATGGCCTTCAAGACGCTCAGCACTGGCGACTGAGCTGGCGACCGCGCCGTCAATCTGATTTTTGATTTTGGCCAGCTCATCAATAAAGAAATTCGCGGTGGAACCGGTGCCGATACCGATAATAGTGCCAACTTCTACGTATTCGATCGCGGCCTTGGCAACCGCCTGTTTCATCTCGTCTTGTGTCATATTCTGCTCCTGATTGCCAATTCCACATTGTCGCGAAGGACAACTGTCATTATATTAGGGATATGTGAGCTGAATAAAGCTTTTAACTGAAATTTGCAGGAAGTAGACGTTGTTAGAACTCCCGGAAATAGTCGCGAAGATCAAAAAAGCCAGTGTTTATGACGTGGCGGTGGAGTCACCACTGGACTTTGCCCCCTTGCTGAGCAAAAAGCTGGATAACCATGTCTATTTAAAGCGAGAAGACTTGCAGCAGGTTTTTTCCTTCAAATTAAGGGGTGCTTACAACAAGATCTCGCAATTATCCGAGCAGGAGCGCCAACGCGGCATTATTGCGGCCTCAGCCGGTAACCATGCTCAGGGTGTTGCGCTGGCGGCACAACGCCTCAATATTGTCTCCACCATCGTGATGCCAAAGACGACGCCGAAGATTAAGGTAGATTCGGTTGCATCCTATGGCGCGAAAATCATACTGCATGGCAATACCTATGACGACGCCTGTGCATATGCCTATGAGCTGGCAGAAAAAGAACAGCTGGTGTTTATTCATCCCTACGATGACCCTGATGTGATCTGCGGGCAGGGTACGGTGGCCGTAGAAATTTTGCAGCAAATGGAGGCGACAAATGACCACATCGACGCTATTTTTGTACCGGTTGGTGGCGGTGGTTTAATCGCGGGTATTAGTGCGTATGTAAAATCGGTTAATCCAGATATTAAAATTATCGGTGTTGAGGCGGAAGATTCGGCCTGTTTACATGCGGCACTACAGGCGGGTGAGCGTGTTGAGCTTGAGCAAGTAGGCATATTTGCCGACGGTGTGGCGGTTCGAAAAGTGGGCGAACATACCTTCGAAATTGCAAAGCAGTGTGTTGATGATGTGGTGCTCGTGAGTACCGATGAAATATGTGCGGCGGTTAAAGATATCTTCGATGATACCCGTTCGATTGCTGAACCGGCTGGGGCGCTGGCCGTCGCGGGGATGAAGCGTTACATCGCAGACAATCCGGTAACCGGAAAGACCTATATTGCGATTGATAGTGGCGCCAATATGAATTTCGATCGCCTACGGCATGTGTCTGAGCGGGCAGAGTTGGGTGAGCATCGTGAGGCGTTAATCGCGGTAACTATCCCGGAAAGACCGGGCAGTTTTCGACAATTTTGTGAAACCATCGGTACGCGAGGGATCACCGAGTTTAATTATCGATATGCCAACTCTCAAAATGCTCACGTCTTTGTTGGTGTGCAAATGCAATCCGGTGAGCACGAGAAAGATGAGTTGCTGGACCAGCTGACAAAACAGGGTTATCCGGTTCTGGATATGACCGACAATGAAATGGCCAAGCTCCATATTCGTTACATGGTCGGTGGCCGTGTTGAAGGTGTAAAAAATGAACATCTGTATCGATTTGAGTTTCCGGAACGTCCTGGTGCCTTATTGCGCTTCCTGACTAAGATGGGTCAACAGTGGAATATCAGTCTGTTTCACTACCGCAACCATGGTGCCGCTTATGGAAGAGTGTTGGTTGGCATGCAAGTACCGGCAGGTGATGAGCAAAAATTCGAAGAATTCCTGGATGAGATTGGTTATACCTATTGGAATGAGAGCAATAACCCGGCCTACACCCTCTTTTTGAACTAATTTAGAGTCGTTCAGCGGCGTACTGAAGTATTTTGCTACTGTTTTGATCTCTACTTGCCTAAGTTAGTTAATTAGAGACAAAGAAAAAGGGCCTCTTTCGAGGCCCTTTCTACTACTAGCTATAAGCCAGTTTTACTTCTTTTTACGACGTGCTTTCTTCTTAGTCGTCTTTTTCTTTGCTTTCTTTTTGGCTTTTTTCTTAGCCTTTTTCTTGGTTACTTTTTTCTTAGCCTTCTTCTTTGCTTTCTTTTTGGCTTTTTTCTTAGCCTTTTTCTTGGCTACTTTTTTCTTAGCCTTTTTCTTTGCTTTCTTTTTGGCTTTTTTCTTAGCCTTTTTCTTGGCTACTTTTTTCTTAGCCTTTTTCTTTGCTTTTTTCTTTGTAGCTTTTTTCTTTGCTTTCTTCTTCGTAACTTTCTTCTTAGCTACGCGTTTCTTTGTAGTCTTTTTACGGACTACCTTTTTCTTAGCCGCCTTTTTGCGACCCTTTTTCTTCGTTGCCATGATTTTAAACCCTCCAGGGTTGAACACTGAGTTTAGTGGAGTATAGCTAAGTCAATAAAAAAATCTAGTATTCGTAGTTAATAATGTCACGTTTACAACTTTTCTCTTCAATTAATGACTTTTTATCGTCTGTTTTTTAAAAAAATTTAATTTATGTAGAAAAATTTATAACTTCCACGTTGTAAAACATGTTTTGCAGACAAATTTTTAAAATTAATCGCGCTAAAGAGCAAAATATTGACGTTAGTTATAAAAATTTTTTGTTTTTTAGAAAAAAGGGACTCCATTTTTTGGTTTTTATAAAAATTTGATCCAATTTTTATAAAAATCATGTGTTGTTAACCTGAAAATACACCTTAAAAATGATTCACACGTGTTTATTTTGGTTCGTAATGCAAAACGTGAAGTTAAAAAGCGTTTTTAAACAACTTTTAATGAATAAATTAAGAATCTTTGAATGAAGTAACAAAATAACGCGTTAAAAAGCATTTAACGTACATATGGGATACGTTTATTTTTAGGTGAAGTTGTTTATGGTTAGATCAAACGTGGCTGAAAAAAGTTTTAAGGCGCTAACGCGCACGTTTTTAAACAAAACTAACTGATTTTTCTATTCAAACAGGTAAATAGTGCGAAAATTCCATTTAAAAGCACTTTAGAAGCCTTTTCAGCACGTTATTTTTTAAATATAGGCGTGATTAGAGTTAAAAATTCAAAAAAATGAAGATCGAAAATACGATTTAGGCGTTTATATTTTTATTTTCCAGTTTAAGGATGAAATCCCAGTGCTTTTTAGTGACAGAAGTGATCGAAAGTCGGTTTCCAAGTCTCAAAATGATCATTTCACTTAAAGTTTTGTAACTTTTGAGCTCTTGCAGACTGATTATGCGTTTAAATTTACGAATAAGTTGTACATCGACCATTAACCAACGTGGATTTTCGGGGTTACTCTTCGGATCATAGTACTTTTGTTCCGGATCAAACGCGGTAAAGTCCGGATATGCCTCTTTAACGATGCGAATAATGCCAACAATGCCCGGTTCTTTACAACTTGAGTGATAAAAAAAGCATAAATCACCTTTTTTCATCTCATCACGCATCATATTGCGTACCTGATAGTTGCGAATGCCGTCCCAGTGCTCTGTTTTCTTCGGCATGTTGGCTAAATCATCAATACCGAACATTTCAGGCTCTGATTTCAGCAACCAATACTTCATTTGTCTTTATTGAACCAGGTAATCCCTTTGTCTGTCACGATTGCATCCAGGGGGATGTCCCACGGTTCAGTTGGGAGAGTGTCAACTTGTTGCCAGCTATAAGCTGCGCCTATTCGCAGTGGTCGATGCCAGTTAGTATTTTTTCGATAACACTTTGCAAGGCTGCGATCATAAAAACCGCCGCCCATACCCATGCGATTGCCATTTAAATCAAAACCGAGCAGCGGCATGAAGATTACATCCAGGCTGCGTAACTTTGTTCTTCTGGCATGGGGGCTATGTGCGGGCTCTGGAATATCAAAGCGATTGAGATACATCGATGTTGAATCTGTGTGTTCGATCCACCATAAATTATTTTTAGGAAAGCTGGCGAGTACGGGTAGAAACGTCTTTTTGCCAAATGACCAGGCGCGAAACATCAGGTCGAGCAGGTTAGCTTCGTTGCCGACCGGATAGTAAAAAGCGAATCGATTTCTGTTTGTGAACAGTTTTTGCTGCTGTAGATGCGCGCATATTTGCCGGGAGAGCGTTTGGCACTGTGCGTCAGAATATTCTGTCCGGCGTTGTTTAAGTTCGGCACGGATTTGTTGGCGTTTGTTCATATTGGGCAGCCAGTGCTTTTATTAATATTGGGGGAGGGTGTTTCCCACATGTACCGTTAAGACCTGTATCTCGAACCTAAGGTCCAAGGTGGGGGCATCGCAGGTCAATCAGGCTTTCCGCTACGAACGCGGACATGCACACATGGCCAAGGTACTGCCCCCGGGGTATCTAAATTAAGGCTCAAGAATATCCCGGTCGATCACGAATACGGCAGGAAACACCCAAAACTGCAAAACTACTGGGTTTAGTATGACACTATAAATATGAAAACGGTACGAATTCAGGAACCCGTTTAACGGGATTTGAAAAAGTTCTCAGGCTTCCAGTTCTAGCTGTTTGCTGCGAAACAGGGCCTCTTCAATCTTGGATTGAATGCTTTTGATTCTGTTTTCTACGTCGGGCGCACCTTTTTTGGTGCTCGGAGATTGAGTAATCAATTCATGGGCGATATTAAGTGCGGCCATTACGGCGATACGGTCGGTACCAATTACTTTGCCCGCATCACGGATTTCCCGCATTTTATCGTCAAGGTAATCGGCGGCTGAGATTAATTCGCTGCGTTCATCTTCACTACAGGAAATCAGGTATTCCTTTCCCAGAATGGAAATATTTATCGCTTTTGATTGCTCATCACTCATTTTCCATGGCCTTTAGTCGGTTAATCATGGCATCAACGCGGTTACGGGCCTGTTCTGTCTTGTTGATCAGGCTTTCGCGTTCAGTTACCAGGCTGGTCTGACTATCTCGCAGGGTCTTGTTTTCACTGCGTAATCGTTCGACCGTTGAAATAAGTTCATCAACCCGATCTTCAAGCTTTTTAATATCCAACTGCTTCTCCTGGCGTATTCATTGTCGATATCTTCTTCCATACCCACTTAGGATCAAATATAGAGCGAGAGGAGGATCGGGTCAACGACCTAATTTCTCCAGATGGCCCCGGTTTGGCTCAGGTAGCCTGATGTCCCTGATTTTCGAGCTGTTTGCTCCATATATATGGTATCTTTCAAATCATTCAAATTGCCTGATTTCGGTGGGACACAATGCAAGACTTCGATTATGACGATATCAGTTCAGCCCTCGAGCGTATGAATATCGCAGCAGATGGTGCTGAGTGTCATGGCTCTGTGAGCGCCATGGCCTGCATGAATGGGGCCAGCGGTTTCCAACTGTGGTTCGAATCCTACCTCGAAGAATTACAGGCGGCGGTTGAGGAAGGTGATGCGCTGGCAAAAGAGACTTTCGCTTTGGTGCAACTACTCTATCAAAAGGTGTGCCACCAGTTACAAAACGGCGAATTTGATTTTGATTTGCTATTGCCTGACGATGATGTTGATCTGGAGATACGCACCGAGGCGATGGCCCACTGGTGCCAGGGATTTTTGATGGGCTTGCGTTACAGTGGGGTGACCGATTTCAATAACTTTAAGGATGAATTGGGCGAAATCATTGATGATATCACTGAGATTAGCCAGATGTCGGTGGGACAACTGGAATACTCAGAAGAGGAAGAGAAGTCCTTTTCAGAGCTTGTAGAATATTTGCGGGCGGGTGTTATGCTGTTTAATGAGACGATAAACTCTCAAGTGAACGAACCCAGTCAGTCGATCCATTAATAAGCAGAATGAACAAGCAAGAATTTGCCACACGCCGCAAGCACCTCATGGAAATGATGGGGGAGAACACGGTTGCCATTTTGCCCGCTGCGCCCATGCGGATTCGCAATCGTGACGTTGAACATGCCTATCGACCTGATAGTGATTTTTATTACCTGAGCGGTTTTCCTGAACCTGAAGCGGTAGCGGTGTTGATTCCTGGCAGGGATCACGGGGAATATATTCTGTTTTGTCGTGAACGCGACCCCAAGACCGAAACCTGGACGGGGCGCATGGCCGGCCAGGAAGGAGCGGTTGATCGTTATGGCGCTGATGATTCCTTTCCGATTGAAGATATCGATGACATCTTGCCGGGCATGCTGGAAAACAAGCAACGTGTTTATTACACCATGGGAACCCACCCCGACTTCGATCAACGTTTGATTGGTTGGGTCAATCGGTTACGCAAGCAATCACGTGCGGGCATCCACACACCGGGCGAGTTTGTGTCGCTGGATCATTTATTACACGACATGCGCCTGGTGAAGAGCAACCAGGAGATCAAGGCGATGCGCACCGCGGCAGAGATATCCTGTGTTGCGCATTGCGATGCGATGCAGTTTTGTAAACCCGGGCTGTATGAATATCAGGTAGAAGGCACCATCCTGAATAGCTTTGCGCAACAGGGAACCCGCGAGTCTGCTTATGCCTCCATCGTCGGTGGTGGCGCCAACGGTTGTGTTCTGCATTACACCGAGAACAGTGACAAGCTTAAGGCGAATGACCTGTTGTTAATTGATGCGGGTGCCGAGTATGACTATTACGCAGCGGATATTTCGCGCACCTTTCCAGTGAATGGTAAGTTTTCAAAGGCACAACGTGCGTTGTATGAAGTTGTACTGGATGCACAATTGGCAGCGATTGAGCAAATTAAGCCGGGTAATCACTGGAACAAACCGCATGAAGTGGCAGTAGACGTGATCACCGATGGGCTTATTAAACTGGGCTTGCTTTCAGGTTCGAAAAAGAAGGCGATTGAAGATGAAACCTATAAAAAGTTTTACATGCATCGTACCGGTCACTGGTTAGGCATGGATGTGCACGATGTGGGTGACTATAAAATTGAAGACGAGTGGCGTGTGTTTGAACCAGGCATGACACTGACCGTGGAGCCAGGTTTGTATATCTCTGACCAGCACGATGACGTTGATAAAAAGTGGCACAATATTGGTATCCGCATCGAAGACGATGTGTTGGTGACCAAAACCGGTTATGAAGTGTTGACTGACGGTGCGCCTAAACAGCCTGATGAAATAGAGGCGCTCATGGCCAATGCATCCAGGAAGGCTAAATCAGCCAGGCGATCATAAGATGAATGATGATTCTGACTTTGATATTGCTATCGTCGGAGGGGGACTTGTCGGAATCAGCCTGGCCTGTGCGCTGGGTCAATTAAAACCGACACCTCGAGTCGCCCTGGTTGAGGCGCACGATTATTCTTCTTTACCCCCGCCCGGATTTGATTCTCGAACCGTGGCATTGTCGTTTAGCTCAAAACAGATCTTCGATGCCTTAAACCTGTGGCCTTCGCTGGCAGAGCAAGTTGCCAAGATTAAAACGATACACATCTCCGATCGTGGTCATCCCGGTATGACCCGTTTGCATGCCCGTGAACAGGCAGTGGATGCATTGGGTTATGTTGTTGAGAGCCGGGTAATAGGCGAGGTCCTGTTTGCTGCGATGCGTGAAGCTAAACACATAACAATGTTTGCCCCAGCGCGTGTGACTGACCTTGATGTAGAGGAAACAATTGCAAGCCTCACTTTGGATATTGATTACGGTGATGTCGATCTGGACCAGGGTGCAAAGACGATCACGACAAAATTGATCGTGGCCGCGGATGGCTCGGATTCCTTTGTTCGACAGCATCTTAATATTTCGCAAAAAGAGTGGGACTACAAACAGTCAGCGGTGATCGCTAATGTCGCCACCAGCAAACCGCATAATAATATTGCCTATGAACGTTTTACTGACTCCGGTCCTATGGCGTTGTTGCCACTGGGCCAGTTCGAAGAGGATGCGAATCGTTATGGACTGGTTTGGACGGTCCCGGAGCATAATACTGAGCAGGTACTGGCAATGGATGATGAGGCCTTTGCTAAAGCATTAGCCGAACGCTTTGGTCGCCGTGTGGGTGACTTTGTTCGCATTGGTAAACGCAGTTCGTATCCGTTAGGTCTTACCCATGTCTCTGAGCATATTCGACACCGTCTCGCCTTTATTGGAAATGCTGCACATACCTTGCACCCGGTTGCCGGACAGGGTTTTAATCTTGGTCTGCGTGATGTGGCGGCGCTGGTGGAAGTCATTAAACATGCCAGCGACGATGGACGTGATATTGGCGATCTAAATACATTACGAGAATACGAGCAATGGCGCAGCAAGGATCATGCAACGACGATGTTGTTCACCGATGCGCTGGTACGTGTCTTTTCAAATAATTTTGTACCACTGGTGGCTGCTCGCAACGTCGGATTGATGGCGATGGAAATGTTTGCACCTTTACGCAAACGTTTAACCCGACATGCCATGGGTTACATCGGCAAGGCATCGATGCTGGCGCGTGGTCTGGGTCTATAATATGAATAATCCTGCAATATGAAAAACACGGTGACAGATTTTGATATCACCATTATTGGTGGCGGTCTGGTTGGCGCAACGCTCGCCTGTGCACTTTCTGCACAAGAACAAACGCAGGATCTGAAAATTGCCATTGTCGATCCTCAGGATCTCACTCTTACAAAACCCATGCAGTCGGATGAAACTTTTGACGTGCGTGTCAGCGCGATAACGCGTGCATCACAACACATCTTTGAGGCGATCGGGGTTTGGCCGATCATGGCCGCGCAGCGTATCTCTCCCTTCCGGCACATGCATGTCTGGGAACAGGCGGGTACTAGCGAGGTACATTTCGATAGTGCCGCTCTTGGTGAATGTCAGCTGAGTGAGACCCAGCTGGGACACATCATCGAGAACAGAGTCATGCTGAGTAGTCTTTATGACAAACTGAAACACAAAGCCAATGTCTACTTTCTGTTTGGTGGTGCCTGTCGGTCGATGCAACTGGAAGACGATCAGCTGGGGGACAATCAATGGCAGCTTGAGGTTGGTGGGCAAACACTCCGCACTAAATTGCTAGTCGGTGCTGATGGCAGTCGCTCGTGGGTGCGTCAACAACTGGATATCACCACACGTGGTTGGGATTACAATCATACGGCACTGGTGACCACGGTAAAAACAGAGAAGCCTCATCAGGAGACAGCATGGCAACGATTCCTGGCGACGGGGCCGTTGGCTTTTTTGCCGTTGAGCAAAGGTTATAGTTCAATTGTCTGGTCTACTCAACCTGAATTAGCAACAGCGCTCCAGGCTATGCCCGAAAAAGAATTTAAAAATGAACTGGAACAGGCCTTTGAGTCACGACTCGGTGCGATTACGGAACTTGGCAAACGCGCCTGTTTTCCTCTACGTTTTTTTGTGGCGGAAACTTATATTGGTGATTCTGCGGTGTTGGTTGGTGATGCGGCGCATACCATGCATCCACTGGCCGGGCAGGGGGTAAACCTGGGTCTACTCGATGCTGCGAGTCTGGCACAGGTTATTGAACAGGCGCTTGCAAAAGGACAGCAACTGAATAGCCACAAAGTGCTGCGTCAGTATGAACGCTGGCGCAAGGCAGAAAACATTAGCATGCTGGTTATGGTTGATCAGATTCAGAGGCTGTTCGGAACTGACCATAGCTGGCTTAAATGGGTGCGTAATACGGGTATGCAATGGTTTGAACAATTGTCGCCGGTCAAACATCAGATAATTGACTATGCTATGGGTCTGCATGGTGATTTGCCGCGTATCGCCCGGCCACTTGAATCACTACCATTTGAATCACAAATAGAATAGCGCTTTCTTCATTTCTTCAAAAGTGCTTTGGCAATGATCATGAATTCATGTACATTTGAAAAGTGTTGCGCTAATAATATTCAGAAAAAAAATCAGGGGTAAAAGACAATCGGATAATTCCCGATAGTCATGTGAAATGGGCATACTTAATACAGCAGCACTGTTGATTACTCTGGCGGCCTTGTTCAGCTATCTCAACTATCGTTTTATTAAACTGCCGAACACGATCGGCATTATGATCATTTCTTTATTTATGTCGATAGTCTTGTTGCTGGTTGGCAAGCTTGGCTGGAGCGAGCTAATTTTTCACGCTAGCCAGGTGTTACGCAGTATCGATTTCCACGACGCCTTAATGCAGGGCATGCTCAGTTTTTTATTATTTGCTGGCGCACTGCATGTCAATATTAATGATTTAAAACAACAGCAAGTTGTGATCGGTGTGCTTGCCACCTTTGGTGTCATCGCCTCTACCTTCTTGCTTGGTACATTAAGTTGGGTGGTGCTGCATGCCCTGAATATACCACTGTCGTATATTTACTGTTTGTTGTTTGGTGCGCTTATCTCGCCCACCGATCCTATTGCGGTGATCGGCATATTAAAAAATGCGCGTGTGCCTAAAACACTGGAGACCAAAATTGCCGGCGAGTCTTTATTTAATGATGGCATCGGTGTGGTCGTGTTCCTGGTCATTCTGGGCATCGCCGTTGGTGGAGAGGAAGTCAGCGTCTCCTCCATCAGCTTGTTGTTTGTACAAGAAGCCATAGGTGGCATTGTCTTTGGTCTGGCCCTGGGGACGCTGACCTATTTCCTTTTGAAGGACGTCGACAACTATCAGCTTGAAGTTCTGTTGACGCTTGCCGCTGTCATGGGCGGTTATGCTTTGTGTGCCTGGTTACACATTTCAGGTCCTATTGCGGTTGTCGTCGCAGGTTTGTTTATTGGCAATCACGGGCGTCGTCTGGCGATGTCTGACAAGTCGCGGCAGCATCTGGATACCTTCTGGGAACTGATTGATGAGGTGTTAAATGCGGTCCTATTTGTTCTGATTGGCCTGGAAGTACTGCTATTGGCACTGAAAACAGAATACTTCCTCGCTGCCCTGGCAATTATTCCTCTGGTGTTGTTTGCACGTTATGTCAGTGTGGGCATGCCTATTCTATTGTTGAGTCGTACACGTAAATTTACCCCGGGCGTGGTACAGATTATGACCTGGGGGGGACTGAGAGGGGGTATTTCTGTGGCCCTGGCACTGTCCTTACCACTTGGGCTGGAGAGGGAGATTATTCTTGCCCTGACCTATGCGGTTGTCATTTTTTCTATTATTGTTCAAGGACTTACCATCAGCCGAATGGTCGACGATATACGTTAATCAGACAACTTCTTCCTTCTTCACTTCGTTTCTAAACAGGCCTGCGGGCCGCTCAGGTATAACCTACTGAATTACACCGTATTATGGTTGTGGTATTTACTGTATATTAAATACTGCTAATATGTTGCAAATGTGAATGAGAATTATTATCATTACGCTTTAAATATTACTATATATATGGAGCAGCAAACCATGCAGCGTGGTCTTATAAGCTTTTTATCTCTGTGGATTATGATGGCATCGATTCTAACGTCAGGCCAGCTAGCCGCAGAAGAGTTAATTATTTATTCCGGGCGTAGCGATAAATTTATCAAGCCTGTTATTAAAGAATTTACCAAAAAGACAGGCATTAAAGTGGTGCTACATTCTGGCAGCTCGACATCCTTGTTGAATAAACTCAAGTTGGAAGGCAAGCGCACCAGCGCGGATCTTTATATAAGCAATGATGCCGGTAATCTGCAAAAGGGCAGCGAACTCAACTTGTTCCAACCCGTGGATGTAAAATTGGTTGAGGTGATTCCGGCAAATTTGCGTGCCAAAGATAATAGCTGGGTCGGCCTATCGGCTCGTGCGCGCGTTTTGGTGGTGAGCACCAAAGATAAATCGGCCGATTTTGTGAGCTCTATTTTTGATCTCGCGGATCCTCGCTTAAAAGGTAAGCTGGCGATTACGCATAGCAGTAATGAAAGTTATATTGCTGGTACGACCGTATACCTGCGTGCGACCGATAGTAAGAAGGTTAAAGCGTGGTTGAGTGGCATGAAGTCCAATGTAGGTAACAGTGTTTTTAACAAGCACAGCAAAATTGTAAAGGCGGTTGCAGATGGACGAAAATCCATTGGACTTGTAAATCACTATTACATCTACCGTCACCTGGCGAAAAAACCCGATGCAGCTATCAAGATCGTTATGCCGGATCAGGGTAAGGATGGTATGGGTGTCGCCTGGAATGTTGCGGGCATCGCGATTGTGAAACATTCGTCAAACAGCAAGGCAGCAAAGCAATTGGTTGAGTACATGGTTTCAGAGGCCGGGCAGAAACTGTTTGCCGAGGTCAATCGAGAATATCCTGCTCGCTCAGGTGTCCCAGCAGCAGCGATTGTACCGAAACGTTCTAGTTACAAAATTGCTGATGTCCCTATGAGTGAGCTTGGTCAATATCGTAATGCAACACTGGATATCATCGAAGCCGTGGGCATGCCATAAGCAAAAGGTTTTTTTTTATCAGTGGTATCACGAATAACTACACGTAGTATTTTATCGACGTCAGTGGTCTTACTGGCGTCGATTCCGTTGATTTATGTTTTAATTTACAGTTCGCAATTGACCTTTGTGCAGTGGTCAAATCTCTGGAGCGCGCGTTTACCTGGATTGTTATTTAATACCTTGTCGCTGGCGATATTAGTCGCGATAGGTAGCTTCGCGCTAGGTGTCTCATCAGCATGGTTGATTACCCGTCGTGAGTTTGCTGGACGCAGGTTGGCAACCTGGTTGATGATCTTACCACTAACTATTCCTACCTATGTGTTTGCACACATTTACACTTCACTGACGGAAAGTGATGGCTGGTTGGGGCTGCTATGGGCGGCTATCTTCGGCGACGATGTCCCCAATCCGGAATTGTATAATGTGTTTGGTGTTGCCTTCGTGTTGAGCATTGCCGGTTTTTCCTACGTGTTTTTACTAGTGAGTGATGCCCTGACGCGTTCACGAATTGATATTGAAGAGGCGGCGCGTTTGCACGGACTAACTCCTCGTCAGGTATTCTGGAAAGTCAGCCTGCCCATGTTACGACCTGCCATTGCAGCTGGTTTGGCGCTGGTCGTCCTGCACGTGTTATCGGATTTCGGCGCGGTGAGCATGCTGCGGTACCAGACGTTTACCTTGAGCATCTATTTACAAATGAGTGGGCGTTTTGATTTTCAGGCCGCTGCGGGATTGAGCTTAATTCTAGTCGCGCTGAGTCTTACCTTCCTGATTCTTGAACGTTTCTTCCGGGATCGGCAACGCTATTATAGTGCGGCACATGCACAACGTTCTAAGCGACGTTCGGCAACCAGACTTGAACACGTCCTGATCTGGAGCTGGCTAGGTTTAATCACAACCTTTGCATTTGCTCTCCCCGTTGCCTGGATGCTGGTCTGGACCTGGGAGGCATGGCAACAGTCATTGATCACCGAGCAGTTCTGGGGTTATGTACAAAACTCGCTAGTGATTAGCGTTGCCGCGGCGACGCTCGCAACCGCAGCGGCTTTACCGGTTGCACTGTTTCATGCACGTTTGAGAAACAAGATCAGTCAGGCTTATCTGCACCTTGCCAGTATTGGTTTTGTGTTACCCGGGCCAGTGATTGCGCTCGGTATCTTAAGTTTTGTCTTGAGTATGATGCCGTGGATTTATGGCACCATGTTTGTTTTATTGTTTGCCATGCTAGTTCGGTTTTTACCCCTGGCGATACAGGCTCAGGAAGCTTCTGTACAACAATTACCTCCTTCACTGGAAGAAGCAGGACGTAGTTTGGGCGCAACGCCCTGGGAAAACCTGACCCGTATCGTGATTCCGGTATTAAGAACGGGCCTGGTGAGTGCCTGGGTGCTGGTGTTCATCGACACCCTGAAAGAATTGCCTGCGACACTGCTGTTGCGGCCCACCGGTTTCGATACCCTGCCGGTACGAATCTGGATTGAGGCGAGTGAAGAAATGCTGGAGCTGGCGGCCCCCTCTGCCCTGATGTTGATGCTCGGTACGCTGCCAGTTTTATGGTTCCTGATGCGCCAGCACGATGCGGCAACAAAGTAAGTTACTGATATTCCTTAACTTGATCTGATTAGATCTGTTGCTGGCAATATACAGGCAAGATTTGTAGAATAACGACCTTCAACGATGGTTGGTGGGAGAGACTCTGCGGCATAATCTGATTAGGCCAGTAGAGCGCCGAAGGCGCAACACGCTCGGAAACGCTCAGGCAAAAGGACCGCAAACTCGCATTTGTTGACTCTGGAGAGAGCTGGTACGACACATTAGATGTCGAATACCAGACACCGAAGGGGCTAAGCTCTCAGGTGACCGGACAGAGGGGCGACGTAAGTTGGCTGTGATAGCCGATTCACGTCGCCCTTTTTTTTGTGTCGTGATTATTGGCGTCGCGCTTATTGCTGCCAATAAGTTAAAGAGAAGGCTTTATGAAGGTACAACCCGTTTTTGATTTTTCCTCTGATGCGAATGTTGGACGCATGCCGGACTGGATCCGTCAGGCCTTTGGCAATCAGGAATATGCGCACACCTCAAAAACGATCGCACAACATGCTTTAACCACTGTGTGTGAAGAAGCGCGTTGCCCAAATCGCGGCGAGTGCTGGAGTCGCGGCACGGCGACCTTTATGTTGCTCGGCGATACCTGTACCCGGGCCTGTGGATTTTGCGCGGTTAAAACTGGCCGTCCTGATTCGCCGGATCAAAACGAACCGCAGCGGGTGGCCGCTGCAGCTAAAGCGATGGGAATTGATTATATCGTCCTGACATCGGTTAACCGTGATGACCAGGATGACGGTGGTGCAAGTATTTTTGCGGACACATTAAAAGCGCTACGTAATGATAAGCAGGATATGAAATTGGAATTGTTAACACCGGACTTTCATGGTTGTCAGGCGGAGGCAATTGAAACAATTTCTTCTGTAATGACCGAGACTGACGGCGATAATTTTCTGGTGTGGGGACATAATGTTGAAACGGTACCCAGGTTATATAGGCGGGTACGCAAGGGTTCTAGTTATGGGCGTTCACTCGAGCTGTTGGAAAAAGCCAGTCAGCTTGAAAATTTTGAAACCAAGTCAGCGATCATGCTGGGCCTGGGTGAAAAGCAGGAAGAGGTGGTTACTGTCCTGCAGGATTTACGCAAGGCGGGCGTGAACCGAGTAGCGTTAGGTCAGTACTTGCGCCCAACTCGTTATCACCTCGCAGTTGAAGAATATATTACGCCTGAGCAATTCGCGGACTACGAAGAGATCGCGAAGCAGTTAGGCTTTAGCTGGGTGAAGGCGGGGCCGTTGGTGCGCTCCTCTTATCACGCAGAAGATTAATTTAAGTTATTTTAAGGAAGCAAACGCAATGGGAAAACACACACCATTATATGACGCACACGTTGCCGCGAATGCAAAGATTGTCGACTTTGGTGGCTGGGATATGCCTCTGCATTATGGTTCACAGATGAAAGAGCATGAACTGGTGCGCACTACAGCGGGCATTTTTGATGTTTCGCACATGACAGTGGTTGATCTCACTGGTGAGCGTGTGGCCGATTTTCTCCGCCATCTACTCGCCAACAATATTGATCGATTAAAGAAAGAAGGTAAGGCGTTATATACCTGCATGCTAAAGGAAGACGGTGGCGTGATTGATGACCTTATTGTTTATTTCATCAATCCAACTTTTTATCGCATGGTAGTTAATGCGTCAACGCGTGAAAAAGATCTGGCCTGGATCGAAAAGCAGGCGAAAGATTTTGGTGTTAACGTTAATGAACGTGCTGAGCTTGCAATGGTTGCCGTACAGGGACCGCAGGCACGGGATATTGTGAATGGTGTCATTGGAGATAAACAGGCGAAGGCCAGTGAGCTCAGTCCATTCTTCATAGCCATGTATGACGATGACTGGGCAATAGCTCGAACCGGTTATACCGGTGAAGATGGTTATGAACTTATGTTGCCGGCTGATCAAGCGACTGCATTCTGGAATGATTGCGTTAATGCGGGCGTGAATCCTATCGGTTTGGGTGCACGAGACACGTTACGACTGGAAGCTGGCATGAATCTATATGGCAGTGATATGGATGAAACAACCTCGCCACTGGAATCTGCACTGGGATGGACCATTGCCTGGGAACCGGAAGGCAGAGATTTCATTGGGCGCAAAGCATTAGAGAAACAAAAGAGCGAAGGCATAAAGCAAAAACTTGTCGGCTTGTTGCTGGAAGATAAAGGCGTGTTACGTAATCACCAGAAAGTATTGGTAGATGGACTGGATGCAGGTGAAATCACCAGCGGTAGTTATGCGCCCACGTTAGGTAAAGCCATCGCCTTTGCACGTGTTTCCACCAATATCGGTGAGCGAGCCAAAGTTGATATTCGCGGCAAACATGTTGAGGTTAAGGTCGTTAAACCTCCGTTTGTCAGAAATGGCAAAGCGTGTATTTAAAACAGCATTTAATTTAATAAAGACAGCTATAGAAACTGACTGTCAGATAATTGGGAGAAGAAAATGAGTAATGTACCTTCAGAATTACGTTATACGAAATCACATGAATGGATTCGACTTGAAGATGATGGCACCGTGACGATTGGCATTACAGAACATGCGCAGGATTTGCTGGGTGACCTGGTGTTTGTAGAGCCACCGGAAGCAGGCGCGACATATGCCGTTGGTGATGACTGTGCCGTTGTGGAATCTGTAAAGGCGGCCTCAGATGTTTACTCACCTTTGAGTGGTGACATCATCGAAGCCAATGAAAGCCTGGCGGATACACCTGAGAGCATTAATTCCGATCCTTATGGTGACGGCTGGATTTTCAAGATGAAGTTGGCGGACGAGGGTGAGTTGGATGGTTTGCTTGATTCGACTGCCTATGCCGAACAGATTGCTGCTGAAGACTAAGGAACCTCTGATTAATCCCTTAAGCGGCGCTGGCTGCGTTCACCCTCCATATACAGTAATGTTGGGGTACGATGAAAAAGGAACTCAAAATGCTCATTTACTCACGTGTAAACTCCGCTTTTTCGTTCCTTTTTGCCTTGCCATCATCCACTTAATGAATGAATCAGAGGCTCCTCAAAAAATATTGTAAAGGTTAAATAAGAATGCCATTTATTCCACACACAGAAGCCGAAATCAAAGAAATGCTTGATGTTATCGGTGTAAGCAATACTGAAGATTTATTTGATGAAATTCCTGCCGCTCTGCGCACAGGAGGCCTTGATACTATTCCTGTTGGGAAAAGTGAAATGGATGTTGCCCGGCTCATGCATCAGCGCGCGGGAGAAGATCAGCGCAGTTTATGTTTTGCAGGTGCAGGTGCGTATGAGCATCATATTCCTGCGGCGGTGTGGGAGCTGACGACGCGCGGCGAGTTTTATTCGGCCTATACGCCATACCAGGCAGAGGCAAGTCAGGGTACCTTGCAATTGCTTTATGAATACCAAAGTATGATGACCAGTCTGACGGGTATGGATGTGTCGAACGCCTCTTTATATGATGGCGCTTCTTCTTTGGCCGAAGCCGTATTAATGTCAGTGCGGGCCAATCGTAAATCAAAGAGCAAACGTATTTTAACACTGCGTACGGTAAACCCAACTTACCAGTCTGTTGCGAAAACAATTACCCGCCATCAGGGCGTCACACTTGAAGAAATTGATTACGATCGTGAAACAGGTTGTGTTGATATAAATAAGCTACCTGACGAGCCCGGTGATATTACTGCACTGGTTATTCAACAGCCAAACTATTTTGGTAGCCTGGAAAATATTGACGCCTTAACTGACTGGGCGCACAAACATGGCGCTCTGGTTATTGCTGCTGTAAACCCAACTTCACTGGCCTTGCTTAAACCACCCGGCGAGTGGGGCGAGATCGGTGCCGATATTGTTTGTGGTGATGGCCAACCACTGGGTGCACCCTTGTCATCCGGCGGACCATACTTTGGAATTATGTGTTGTCGCAAAGACTATGTACGTCAAATGCCGGGTCGCATTATTGGTCGTACCACCGACCTTGATGGTAAAGAGGGTTTTACCCTGACCCTGCAGGCACGTGAGCAACATATTCGTCGTTCCAAGGCGACCTCAAATATCTGTACTAATCAAGGCTTGCTGGTTACGGCTGCAACGATCTACATGAGTCTGGTGGGGCCACAAGGTTTACAGAATGTGGCGAGTGCGAGTCATAACAATACAAAATTATTAATTGAAAAATTATCGAATGTAGCGGGCGTGACTAAAGTCTTTAACAGCCCGTTTTTTCATGAAGCGGTATTCAAGTTTGATCTACCTGTAACAGAAATAACGCGCGCACTCTCAGCTCAAAGCATCGTGGCGGGCGTACCACTCGGCGATCAGTATCCTGAATTAGATAACTGTTTGTTGCTCTGTGCGACAGAAACAAAAACCGAAGCGGACATTAATACCCTGGTTGA
>Ga0316206_1000868_pt1 | contig 32868 bp, 31 predicted proteins | sample 6monthpyrite_MG_FD_204942 | JGI IMG/M metagenome (GOLD analysis project Ga0316206, IMG submission 204942) | Microbial mat bacterial communities from mineral coupon in-situ incubated in ocean water Damariscotta River, Maine, United States -... | ecosystem: Environmental > Aquatic > Marine >... | reverse complement strand
TTGTTTTACTAAAGAAACATCGCTTCGCGACCGCCACGGCTTGTTTTACTAAAGAAACATCGCTTCGCGACCGCCACGGCTTGTTTTACTAAAGAAACATCGCTTCGCGACCGCCACGGCTTGTTTTACTAAAGAAACATCGCTTCGCGACCGCCACGGCTTGTTTTACTAAAGAAACATCGCTTCGCGACCGCCACGGCTTGTTTTACTAAAGAAACATCGCTTCGCGACCGCCACGGCTTGTTTTGTAAAACTACGAAAAGTTTTAAACTAGCGTAAAATTGTTTAACATATCGCTTAAATATACCTTTCCATTTTGGACAGGAGTTTTCGACTTCGCTTTTCATCTCCTATCATACCGATACGAATACCAATCGTCGCTTCTTCATTTTTGTTATAGTAGATGTGTACAGAAACATCTTCGCCTGTAGACATCTTACCTACTATGTCAGCATCTCGTCTTGTGTTTTCAACCGAGATTCTTTTGATATCTTCTTCTTGAAAAGTATACAAGGTCACCTCATAAAGATGGTGAATGGAAACGGGATAAGAAGCCTTTATCTCTCCGGAGACATAGTAGGTACCGCCGATGGCAGAAGCTGCACCGACACCGACTACTGCACATCCGCCGTTTAATAAAATAGCCAAGGCCAGGAATAAGGTTTTTATCTTCATATCTTTCCTCTTACATGATCAAAGTGCGGCTTCCCCTGAAACTTCACTTCGCGACCGCCACGGCTAGTTTTCAACGGCACTCCCTTACTATCTCTTCTAATGCTGCATAGACCCTTTCTACTGAAACAATCTCTACAGATTCACGTGAAGAGTGCGGATCATAGATATTAGGCCCGATGGAAGCAATGTCAAGATGAGGAGCATATTGTTTTAAAATTGCACACTCCAGACCGGCATGAATAGCCATAAAGTCTACTTTTTCAAAATATTTTTTACAGATTGACTGTACCTGCAAGGCAAAAGGGTTTATCTCCGGTTTCCACGCAGGGTATGTTCCCTCATTCTTGACCTTACAGCCAAAAGCCTCAAAAAAACAGATCGTCTCATCGACAAGCACCAGCAGTTCTTCACTGTCCATAGAACGAGCACTCAACGAGACCTTTACCTCATCTGCATTTGTCTCAATAAGCGCCAGATTAATACTGTTTTGTACGATATTCAACTCATTATTGAGTGAGCGGACACCTTGGGCAAAAGCGTGTATCATCTCACTTATCTTGTGTCCTTCCTCTATCATCTCATCACAGGCTTTTTCCAACTTTCGTATCTGCATATTATTTATTTTTGAATCCACAATAACACCTGCAGGAACAGATATCACCGCTCTTACTCTTTTAGATATAGAGTTTCTTCGCTCACCGCCTTCGATCTCTATGAGATAATGCGGGATATGCACCAAGAAGGCTGCAAGCTCTTTGATGGCAGAAGGAATGTTTTTATGGATATCAACACCCGAATGGCCTCCCGGCAAGTCATCAACGATCAGTTCGTATGAATCCACATGTTCAGTGATCTTTTTTCTATGCACCGGCTTTTTAGCAATAATATCTGACCCCCCTGCACAACCGATATAGACATAACCCTCTTCTTCCGTGTCAAGATTTAACATCAGATTCTCTTTGATAGGCAGTTCTATACCCTGCGCACCGATAAGCCCGACTTCTTCATTTGCGGTAAAGAGACAAGAGATCACTTCTTTTTTTTCCATCAAAGCAAGCATCATAGCCATACCTATTCCATTATCCGCGCCAAGTGAACTCTTTCTTGCTCTTAGTCTTCCTTCTTCTTCATACAGATCCAGTTCAGGTGCTTTGCCTATACAGACCATGTCATAATGTGACTGTAGGATAAGCTTGCTATCAGGATGCGAACAGAGTACGTTGCCTACCCTGTCTTCATTTACTTCATAGCCATTTTTCTTAGCTTCATTAATAATATAAGTTTTTAAATCATCTGCCTGATGTGAACAGTGGGGGATTTTGCAAATTTTTTTAAAGATATCTATAACACTCATTCAAAAAACTCCATTGGTATTATTTTTGCTTGTAAAGGGTTAAGGAAATAATCATGTACAAGAATATCATATTTTTAATTATTACACTTATACTTTTTAGCGGTTGTCTAAACAAACGCGGTATCTCAAGCACTTATTATAATGATTGTAGAGAATATTATGATGCCCGAGGGTATTATCATAAAACCTGCGATGAGAATATTATTGAGTTTGCAGAGGTAAAAGAAGAAAGTATTAAGGCGTATGAATCAGCCAAAGCAGCTATCACACACACACAAGAGGTAGAACCCGAACATAAGGTCGTTTGGTAAGACTTCCATCTTTGCCGGCTATTTTTTACGGATAACGATGAAAAATATCTCTTCTTTATCAACTCTTCACTAGAAAGACCATTTCTACCCTTACTTCTTTGCTATAAAGGTTTCGAAATTCACCCATTTAAAGACACTGTCACAATGTTTGAAACCGGCATCTTTTAGCATCTTTATGTTTTCTTCTTCTGTATAAGGAATCAGTACATTTTCTAAGGCTTCGCGCTTTTGGACGATCTCGTACTCGCTGTAACCTTGCGTTTTTTTATACTCATAATAGGTGTCGATCATCTGTTTGTTTAGCAAGGTGTCTTTAGAAATAATCTTTTCACTAAAAATAAACAGACCGCCGGGTTTCAAGGCATCATAAATCTTTTTGACAAAGGCAGCACGTACAGGAGGTCTTACAAACTGTAAGGTGTAGTTACTGCAAATGACGGCAGCTTCTTTATAATCATAGCTTAAGATGTCCCCCTTATCTAATTGTATCTTTGAGTTAAAGGCATGCAGCTTTTTTGAGGCCTGCTGTAACATCGCTTCGGAATTATCAATACCTATAAGACTTGCCTCATGCTCTATCTTGCGTTCTATCTCCAAAAGTAAAGAAGCCGTTGAACACCCCAAGTCATAGACTCGCTCGCCTTTGGCTACATTTATACTCGCAAAATGTGCTGTTAGCTTCATCGCCTCGTCATAAAAAGGTACGGAGCGAGATAACATATCATCAAAGACAACGGCAACTTCTTCATCAAATTCAAACTGTTTTTTTATCGGCTTATCAAACACTTTATCGGTTTTCATCATAAAATTCTTTCTCGATTATATTTCCGAATTATAAAACAATTTTGATGAAGAACCTGTAAATTCCAAAATTACAAGATGCATTGTCATTTTTTGACGCATAATTAATGACCCAAATCTAATAGATTTCTTGTATAAGCTTGACTTTAATCAATGTGTTTCTTTAATTTTTCCATTATACTACCTCTAAAAAGAGATACTATGCATACCCCGAATTTTTTCAAGCATGTTGTTCCAATTGAATTAACAGACCCTTTATCTGCTGTTTTAGGAACCTTTGAAGAGGGAAAACTTCATATAAATTATGTAGATGTCGTTAAAGGCTCCGGACATAGCTGTCCCACCGTAGCCGGTGCCTATTTAATGAGCTATCATGCACTTAAGGCTCTTTTTCCTGAAGGTTCGGCAGTACGAGGAAAGATTTCTGTACAGTTCTCTCAGGACCTAGAAGAAGGTACTACCGGTGTCGTTTCTACTGTGATCTCATATATAACCGGTGCGACTGACAAGAGTGGGTTCAAAGGTCTCAATGGAAGCTTTGTGCGCCATGGGCTTATGTCTTTCAAGCAAGATGTGCCTTCTATCCGTTTTACCAGAACAGATTCGAAAAAAAGTGTAGATGTGTTTTATGATCCAAATTCTGTACCCGTAGACCCAAGACAGGCAGAGCTTATGAAATCCATCTTTTCAGGAAAGGCAAGTATTGAAGAAAAAGAAGCTTTTGCCAGAGTATGGCAAGAACGTGTAAAAAGTATCATTATAGATAACTTTGACAACAATAAGCTCATCTGGATCAAAGAAGTTTGAGCCAATTAAAAGGTGAGCTTTACCTTTTATCAAGCCACCACATCAACGCATACATAATCCCCGGTGTCTTACTCTTACTCTCGTCAAAAATAAATATCTGTGCTTCTTTGACATCTAAATAAACAACCTCTATATCTTCAACATGAATACCCCCGCCTTCATGTTCTTTCATATTCTCATCTACTTCACAATAATAAAGCGTCTGCTGTGCTCCGGCAAAACCGACTGCCGTGTAAAAAGAGGTCACGCGTTCTATCTTCTCTAAGGGAACATTGTAGCCGCACTCTTCATCGATCTCTTCTTTGGCTATTTGTTCCAAAGAAACTTCTTTATCAACTATCCCGGCACAGAGCTCATACGTAAAGCCGTCTTTATTTTGAAGGTACACCGGTGGCCTGAACTGTTTAACCAAGACAAAGGCGTCTTTTTCTTTGTGGTAGATAAGAACTGAAACACTGTCATGAACATCTACCATATCCCATGATTTTTCTCTGTCTTTTTGAGTATAGAACATTCTTTGTGTTTTAACAAAAGAAGAGTCGGTGCACTCACCCAGTCGAATATCTTTTATCATAAGATAATACTCGCCAGTCCCAAGAAACTAAAAAATCCAAGAACATCCGTTACTGTTGTCAGTAAAACAGTTGAACCCACCGCAGGATCAACATCAATTCGTTTTAAGAACAGAGGAATCAAGGAGCCAAAGATACCGGCAATTAGAAGGTTAAATATCATCGCCAAAGCGATAACAAGACCCAACAGCTTGATATGAAACCAAAAATAAGCCACAAAACCAACAATCACTGCAAAAAGCAAACCATTAAGCATTGAAACAATAAACTCTTTGATAATAGCTTCTTTGGCATTTTCCGAATCAATATCACCTAGGGCCATCTGCCGTACCATAACAGTCAGCGTTTGCGTACCTGCATTACCCCCCATTGAGGCAACAATTGGCATTAAAATAGCTAAAGGAATAAAGGCCGCGAGAGTATCATCAAACACGCCTATTACTATGGATGCCAAAATAGCCGTAAGAAGGTTGATTCCCAGCCAACTGGCACGGTTTTTAAAAACACCCATAACTTTTTCTTCATGCTCGGCATCATCATTTACCCCGGCAAGATTATAGATCTGTTCGGTTGCTTTTTCTTCCATAACATCATAAATATCATCTGAGGTAATACGGCCTACTAACTTACCCTGCCAATCAAGTACCGGTAAAACGGCTAAATCATACTGTTCAAACATCTTCGCAACGTCTTCTATGTCCTCAGTTGCTTCAACAGATAAAAAGTGGTACTCTTCTTCAGCCAGAATATCTTTAAACTTTCGAGAAAAGTCCATAATAATAAGATCTTCCAGAGAAATACCCGCAAGCAGTCTTTGGTTATCATCAACAAGAAAAAGTTGATAGATGTTTTCGAGTTCGCCTTCAACCTTAAGTGTTCTAAGCCTGTCAATCGCATCTTGTACACTCTCCTCGATCTTTGCATCAAAAAGTTCAGTCTGCATCCAGGCCCCGGCCTGATCTTCATTATATCCACGAAGCTTGTCAATATCTTCTCTATACTCTTCATCAAGGTGCGATACGACTTCTTCCGACTTGTGCATATCCAGATCATCAAGATCTTGTACCAGGTCAGTTGCATCATCTGATTCAAGGTCTTCAATGGCTCTGGCAAGTTCTTCTGCAGGCAAGGCTTCAAGCGCTTCATCTTTGATTTTTTCAGGAAGTTCAAGTAAGACTTCACCGAGAATATCATGGGGAATACGACCTAAGAGTTTTAAAAACTCGTCCTTACTCTCATTTTTACGAATCTTTTTGAGTAAGTAGGCGATATCACTCGCATGAAGCGTACTCTCTTCTGGGTTTTGCAAATACATCTCAAACGAGTGTAGCATCTCATTAAATCGACCCATTATTGTCCTCGCTTTGCAGAGGTTTAAAGTTCTCAGGATTTAAATAATACACATTGGAGAAGGCCACTTCTTTATGTACCTGCGTCTGTGCTGCCAAATGGAGTTCAACCGTTTTGTTATACGCTTCTTTAAGGTGGTTAAAGGCTTTTAGTCTCTTGCCCTTAAGCTTATTTGTTGTGATCCGAATGACCCGCGCCGGATTTCTCGCATGCCCATTTTTGTACAGACCAAAATGTAGATGCGGACCGGTAGAGAGCCCCGTACTTCCAACATATCCGATAGTCTGACCTTTTTTAACATACTTACCGCGTTTCATCCCTTTTCTAAAGGCTCTTTGATGGGCATAAAGCGTCATATATCCGTCGCTATGCTGTATTTTGATCAGTTTTCCATATCCTCGCGTATAGCCGGCAAAGATCACCCGTCCACTTCCCGCAGCCATAATCGGTGTACCCGGACGTGCAGCATAATCAACACCTAGATGTGCCCTGTATTTTTTCAATACAGGGTGATAACGTCTAAGCGTAAAACCGGAACTGACGCGAGCATTTTTCACCGGACGGTTTAACATAAAACCTTCAGCTTCGATTCCCTTCTCATCATAATAGCGTCCATCTTCATTGAGATAGATATAATGCTTTTTCTTACGCATCTCTATCATAGCGACCTGCAAGACAGGCATACTAAAGGGTCGTCCAAACCTGTACTTTTGCTCATAAACCATCACAAGCCTATCGCCCTTACGAAGATCACGGCGAAAGTTCAAGGAGTTTTTAAAAGCATTGACAAATTGATGGGCTAGTTTTTTCGATCCCGTCGCTTTAACGATATCGTAATAGGGAGAGTTATTGATAGTAACACTAAAGGCTTCTTGTTTTGTAGTATATTCTATGGGTGTGGATTTTAATTTATACTTATCTTTTTCCTTATAGATATGAAGCTGAAGCTCTTCACTAATCGGAATAAGCACCTGCTCAATACTCTTATTTGAGTCACGCATAATTTGAATATTGACACCGGCATAGATCTCTTCCGTAATGGTTTGATCATCTTTGTCAAGATTATAATAGATCTTTTGCGGAAGATCATATTTTTCTAAGAAGTTTAAAAAAGACTCGCCGCTGTTCCACTTTGTAAACTCAACCTCAGAAGCAAAGAAAACAAAAGGCAAGAAAAGAGAGAAAAAAAGTTTATTCATAATATATATGCCTCAAAAAAGTTGAAGAAGAGTATCCAATCTTCACTTATCCCCCAATAAATTGGGGAAATTTAAATTCTAATTAGTCTTTAATTGTATAAAACGTATAATCGCACATCACATCACAGAGGAACTTATGCGTCAATTTTTATTTCTTATTCTTTTAACAAGTCATCTCTTTGCAATTGCCAACTCTCCTCTGACTACAACTATCACATCCATAGAGGATGAAGAGCATATTAGCATAAAGACACCTGAACAAGCACAAATAGGTATGTATGGTGTCATTGTACATTGGTTTGACGCTCAACACTCTGTTGCCCTTTCATGGGTAGAAGTCAAAAGTATCCAAGGCGAAAAGTGCACACTCGTAACAATCCCTATCCGTGCTCTTGAACAAAGCGCCCTGCCAAACGGAACCTGGAAGCCAAAAGTTGGCGATGAAGTTATCTTGGGCTATAACTATCAAAGAGCCCTCCTGATTGCACCCAACCCCAGCGTGTATAAAAAAGTAACAACTTATCATCCTGAACGAACTTGGGTCCACCCTGATATTTTTACCGCAGTTATATCTACCCACGGTCATCCAACACCTCTTATGGAAGATTTTACGTATGCGTGCAGGGCCAATAATATCGGTCTTGTTGCCTTTGCCTTTGACAAGTCAATTATTACCGTTGACTGTCAAAGTTTTAAGATCTTGGAAAACAAGTCGACTACGATTAAAAACGATGAGATACAACTTCCTTTTTACAGTAGAATTCCCCATATCGAAGCCAATTGGTTTGGGGACGGTAGCGATGAACTTAAAGAATATGCGCCTTATTATGTCAAATTACTTGCAGAGCACAATCCCGAAAATCAATGGATACAAAATTACAAACAGGCCCAAGAAAACACCAGAGAAGAGAGTTCATGGTTTGGCTTATGGAGCGTCGGAGCAGATGAGAATAAAGACGCCAGTATAACTACAGAAGAATAAAGGAGACAAAATGGATAAAAAACATTTCAATCATTTTAAAAGTATAGTCGGTGACGAAAACATCTACGAAGATAAGGCACATTTAATCGCCTACTCTTATGATGCTACACGTGAACATTTTGAACCGGATGCGGTCTTATTTCCGCGCAATGAAGAAGATATCTCAAAAATCATGGCTTACTGTAATGAAAACCAGATCATCATCGTCCCGCGTGGGGCCGGAAGCGGTTTTACCGGTGGGGCCATTCCTTCTGAAGGTGGTATCGTTCTAGCCTTTGAGCGACACATGAATAAAATTTTAGAGATCGATATGCAAAACATGGTTGCCGTAGTACAGCCAGGTGTTATCAATATGGACTTGCAAAAAGCCGTTGAAGCAGTCGGTCTTTTTTATCCTCCCGATCCAGCCAGTCAGGATTATTCGACCATTGGCGGAAATGTTAATGAGAATGCGGGAGGAATGCGTGCGGCAAAATACGGTATCACTAAAGACTATGTTATGGCTATCCGTGCTGTTCTTCCCAACGGAGATGTTATTAAAGCAGGAAAACGCACTATCAAAGACGTAGCCGGCTATAATATTTCTGGTATCTTGATCGCTTCAGAAGGCACCTTGGCCGTTACCACTGAGGTCACCTTGAAACTTCTGTCAAAACCGAAGATGACGAAAACAGCCATGGGTATTTTCGACTCGGTTACGCAGGCGATGGAAGCTGTTTATAAGACTATGGCAGGTGGTGTAACCCCCGTTGCTATGGAATTCTTAGATAACCTTACTATTCGTGCAGTTGAGCAGACTTATCATAAGGGGCTTCCCATTGAAGCCGGTGCTATCTTGGTTACGGATGTTGATGGAAACCTTGAGGATGATTTAAACTTCCAACTTGACCTCATTGAAAAGATCTTCAAAGAAAACGGCTGTTCTGAATTTAGACGTGCTCAAAGTGACGCCGAAGCGGCAGATCTTTGGTTTGCACGCAGAAATGCAAGTCAATCTATCTCCATCTACGGTTCTAAGAAACTCAACGAGGATGTTACTGTCCCGCGAGCTGTATTGCCGGAATTACTAACGGCCTTTAATGCTATTGCTAAGAAATACAATATAAATATTCCATGTTTTGGTCATACAGGTGACGGAAACGTGCACACAAATGTCATGGTTGACGGATCTGATCCAGAGCAGGTCAAGATCGCTTATCAGGCCATAGAAGAGGTCTTTCAGGCCACAGTGGACTTGGGTGGAACACTTAGCGGTGAACATGGTATCGGCATTGCCAAGGCACCTTACATGAGCATGGCCTTTACGGACGAAGAGATGAACCTGTTTAATACAATCAAAAAAGCGTTTGACCCTAACAACATTTTAAATCCACACAAGATGGGACTAAAGTAAAAACTAATACCCACTTGGGGGCTTTTTTAGAAACTTTTCACTTTGTGAAACCGCCACGGCTAGTTTTGACCCTAACAACATTTTAAATCCACACAAGATGGGACTAAAGTAAAAACTAATACCCGCTTGGGGGCTTTTTTAGAAACTTTTCACTTTGTGAAACCGCCACGGCTAGTTTTGACCCTAACAACATTTTAAATCCACACAAGATGGGACTAAAATAAGTTAAAGAGTATTTCTTTTCTTTTGCTATAATAGCTGTTCTTTCAAAGGACAGTTATGTTTAAACTCAAAAATATCAAAATATCTTATAAGATAATCCGTACGTACATTATCTCATTATTTGATAAAGATATCACCTTTTATGCTTCGAGTCTAAGTTTTTATACGCTTTTCACCCTTGTTCCGGTTATGTTGATCGTCTTATCGATTTCAACCTCATTAACCAGTTTTGATTCATTTTACAGCAATATAAAATCTTTTATTATGAACAACATACTACCCGTCTCATCTGAAGCTTTTTCCGGATTTATTGACGGATTTATGCAAAACTCCATGCAATTGAGCATTATCGGTGTTGTCTCTATCATCATCTCATCTATGCTCTTTTTTCAAAACTTCGAGTACATTGTCAATAAGATATTTAAAACGGAACCCCGTTCTTTTTGGCAGTCTCTAACCGTCTACTGGACACTGGTCACACTCACACCGGTTGCCTTGGTCTTTTCATTTTACATTTCAAATGAAATTCAGACTTTCTTGGGAGAAAATAGTTTTACCAGTACGGTCAATATCTGGGAGTTCATTCCTTATCTGATCATATGGTCACTCTTTTTTCTTATCTATAAGATTTCAGCCAACACCGACATTTCTAATAAGGCAGCGGGTATCAGTTCCTTTGCGGTTTCTCTTGTGTGGTATATTGCCAAAGTCGGTTTTGTCTATTACGTTCTACAAAATCAGGTCTATGCAACGATTTACGGCTCATTCTCCACCCTTATCTTTTTCTTTTTATGGATCTATATGTCATGGATAATCTTCATCTATGGACTAAAACTCTGCTATACCATAGAGCATGTAGGCAAGGAAACTCAAGCACAAGAACAAGAGAAGATAGAAAAAGAATCTATGGAAGATAGCCAAGAGACTGATACAAAGGTACAGGCTTAAAAACCATATATTTATAAAAATATCAACCACATAAATATCAAGTGCAAGCATATAGTCTAAAATCGGGTCCAATAAGCTTCCTTGTGAGATTAGATGAGAACCAAGGGCCAGAGGATAAAACAGTATAAAAGCCATACTTAACAGAGGGGATACCAGCTGGTACAAAGAAAAGCTACCAAAAGTGTAATGCACAACAGGTAGCATGGCTAAAAATACCCATACGTTTAACAGAACAAAGCTCTGCCAAGCCTTTAATTCTTGCATATGATGTAAAAATAAAAAGATATAAAATACCCCTGCGACAGAAAACCAAAACCCTAATGCGAACAAAAGCTTTGGCCATACAGCAATCAAGAAAAACACCACGATGAAAAGAGAGGAGAAAGACAAGATCTTCACCCCTCTATCGTAAAGAAAATAAGCAAAGACACTCATAGCAAAGGCCCGCAAAAGAGAAGGAACAAAATCCAAGAAATACAGATATCCAAATAAAATAACTAAAACTACAAGTGAAAGATCCCGTCGCGCATTTCTGTAAGGGAAATATCTTGTCTGCAGGGGTCTGTAAGCTAAATTCAAGATGAAAAAAAGCAAGACACTCAAGACACCTAAATGAAACCCGCTAATGGCCAAAAGATGATTGATACCCAGTGCCGAAAGCTGCTTACGTATCTTAGGTGTAATCCCACCTGCAAAAAACAAGGCACTGTAAACAGAAGCACTCTGAGGTGAATGTTCTTCCTGCAAACCTTGCATAAAAACATAACGTTTCTGTTTTTCACGTAGGTTAAACAAAATTCTTGAAGGTGCATAAAACCCTTTCAGATACGACAGATAGTCCAACTTATCCGTAAACAGCCTCACACGAAGATGATAGCCTTCTATATCTTTAAGGTTTTCTCGCGTAGTTGTATAAAAAGAGAAGCCCTCAAAACTTTGCAGTTTTAAGACCCAGTAGTTTTTTTTCTTATACTGTTTCTCAACCCATACTTCAGTAATATAATCATCGAATTGAGTCAATTTTTTATAGTGCTGATAGTGTATAAATAAGGATAAACACAGTAGAAGTAATAAAAGAGCTAAGGCAAGTGCCTTTTGCTTCCAAGAGAGAAAAAGTTCTGTCTTAGATAGGAGGGAGGGAGACGCTTTCATTTCCAATGTCCATATGTGCTTCGGTAGCCTGAACATTCTCAAATGAGATTTCCACACCACCAAAGGCGGGAGCGTCCACAAATCGTGTTAATTTCTTCTGGAAAAGGAGTTTTACATGCCCGGTAGGTCCATTACGCTGTTTACCGATAATGATCTCAGCCTCTTCTTCTTCTTTTTCTATATAGGTCGAGGTAAACTCTTTACCTTCGGCCTTTGCTGCTTTTTCACGTTCTTTTTCTTCTTTATAAAGGTAAACATCATCACGGTATACGAACATAATGATATCCGCATCCTGCTCAATCGCACCAGACTCTCGGATATCAGAAAGCATAGGCCGTTTGTCGTTACGTGACTCAACACCACGGTTCAGCTGAGACAGCGCGATTATCGGCATCTCAAGTTCACGTGCCAGCATCTTAAGCCCACGAGAGATCTCGGAGACTTCGGCCTGTCTGTCTCGTCCGGCTGTCTGCATGATCTGCAAATAATCGATTACGGCCATTTGTATTTCAGGATGTTGAGACTTCAGTTTACGAAGCTTTGAGCGAAGCTGATTGATCGTCACCCCTGCGCCATCATCCACAAAAAGTTTGGAATTATTCATCATATCCAAACTGGCATTTAAACGTGTCCACTCTTCATCATTCAAATCTCCAACACGAAGCTTCTGCAAGAAAATAGAAGTATGCGCGGATAAAAGACGAAGCATCAGCTGTTCTGCCGGCATTTCAAGTGAGAAAAAGGCTATCCCATTTCCATGTACCATCTGATTTAAAACAATATTCAAAGCAAACGATGTCTTACCCATAGCAGGACGCGCGGCAATAATAATAAGATCGCCCTTACCAAACCCTGTTGTCATCTTGTTTAGCTCCGCAAAGCCCGTGTCAACACCGACAAGAACGGAGTTACCGCGAGATTTCATCTCTTTAATGTATTCCATTGTCTCAAAGGTGACCGTTTTAGCGTCTTTAAAGTCAACATTTTCATTGGCCTGAGTAATCTCATAAAGTTTCTTTTCGACAATATCGATCACTTCCGCGCTAGGGAGGTCTTCTTCAACGGTTACACGTTTGATCTCCGTTGTTAACGTTAGCAGATGACGCTTAACAGCCTTATCTTTGATCTCAGTGACATAGGCGAATGTGTTTGATATAGGATTTGAAGAAAGGATGTCAAGAAGTACCGCCTCATCAAAACGCTTCTTTGCATTAAGACGTTTTTTTATAAACTCTTCATCAATAGGATGAGATTCTCGGTGCAGTTCGACCATAGCTGTGTAGATCTCTTGGTGCGCCGGAAGATAAAAATCATCCACCTTGAGTTTCGCTTCAACATCTTCAAATTGTGAAGGCTCAAAGATGATGGAGTTAAGAACAGAACGCTCAATATTTATATTGTAAAGGGTTTCTTCCATCTATAAATTTTCACTTTCTTTTGCAGCTTTTTCAACTTCACTGATAAAGCGATCCACTAAATCTTTTTCATCTAAACGCGCAACGACATCGCCCTTAACCATCACAAGGCCGGCACCTTTTCCGTAAGCAATAGCCACATCTGCATGTTTAGCTTCGCCAATGGCGTTAACCACACATCCCATAACAGAAACATCAAGAGGTGCCTTGATATGCTTTGTCTTCTCTTCTATCTCCGCAACTGCAGACACAAGGTCAGCTTCTATACGTCCGCAGGTCGGACAAGAGATGATGTTGAGACCGTCTTTTGCCGCACCACTGTCTTTTAAGATAGCCTTGGCAACTTTTATCTCTTCTTCAAGTTCACCTGTGATTGAGACACGCATAGTATCGCCGATACCATCAAGCAAAAGAGTCCCAAGCCCGATAGCGCTCTTTACCGTAGCATGAAACATCGTTCCTGCTTCTGTCACGCCAAGATGGAAAGGATAGTTGTTTTTTGGACGTAACATTCTATAAGCATCGACCGTACGCTGAACGTCTGATGCCTTCAATGAGACCTTGATATCATCAAAGCCCAAGTCTTCTAAAAACTTAATATTATAATCTGCAGAAGCGACCATGCCCTCAGCCGTCTGTCCATATCGATCTTCAAACTCTTTTTCCAAAGAACCTGCATTTACCCCTATACGAATAGGAATATTGCGTACCTGACAGGCTTTCACAATATCTTTAACACGAGACTTTTCCCCGATATTCCCGGGATTGATACGGATACAGTCAACTGTTTCTGCCGCAATAAGTGCAAGTTTGTAGTTAAAATGGATATCTGCAACCAAGGGAAGAGATATCTGTTCTTTAATCGCTTTAAGCGCATAAGCATCTTCAAGGTTTGGCACAGCCACACGAACAATATCACAGCCTGCAAAATGCAGTCTGTTGATCTGCTCGACCGTAGCCGCTACATTATGTGTTTCCGAATAGGTCATGGACTGCACCGAAATAGGGGCATCTCCGCCCACAGCAACATCACCTACATATATTTTTTTAGTTTCATAGCGTTTTATCATAAGGGGATTTTATCTTTTTTTTTGTAAGAAGTAGCTTGAAATATTTTAATAACTTTTAAAAAATTAACCGTGGCAGTTTCACAAAACAAGAGAATCGCTCGGCTTGCCGATATTTCTTTAGTAAAGTAAAATGTTTAGAAAGGGACTTTATATAAAGTCTATCGGATCCATGTCAACTTCACAAAGAACATTTTTACTCCCTTTTATCGCCTTGATAAGGTCTGTACTCTTATCCGCACGTAAAAGAATCTGAAAACGAAACTTGTTTGCTATCTTCTCAATGGGCGAAGGCCCGTGTCCAACGACTTCCACATTGGAAAATTGGTACAGTTTTTGAAGCACCTCATTCATCTTGTCATTCGCCGTCTCTTTTTTAACATGGGCAAAGCCCAGACGAGAAAGTTTTTTGTAAGGGGGGTACATCTCTTTTCTAAACTCTTTTTCTTCTTCTAAAAACACTTCGTATTGGTTGATATAGGGTTCAAAGAACTCTTGATAAAAACTTTGAACCAGAACAAGCGCATCTTTTTTACGCCCGCTTCTACCGGCTATCTGAATAAGTAAAGAAAGCGCTTTTTCTCTTGCTCTGTAGTCGCTCATCTGTAAGATGTTGTCTATACCTTGTATAACCGCCAGCGTGACATCATGATAGTCATGTCCCTTAGAGAGCATCTGCGTTCCAATAAGAAGGTCTATCTCGCCGCTGTTAAAAGAACCAAGCAGTGCCTTTAACTTTTTTTGCGTCGTTATCTTGTCCCGATCAAACTGAGCGACTCTTAATTGCGGGTACTTTTCTTGAAAATGCTCCACTGCTTCTGCTGTTCCCAGCCTGCTTGAAAGAAGGTTTCCCGTCTTACATTCAGGACAAACCTCAGGAATAGGCTCTTGAAAGTTACAATAATGACATTTCACACGACGTGAAAACTTATGCAGACTCATGCCAACATCGCAATAAGGGCACTTGTAGGTATAGCCACAATGATCACAGATCATGTATTTAAAATTAGCCCGTGTCGGTAAAAAAAGCATAGACTGCTCTTTTTTAAGAGCCGTCTTCGTCACTGCTTCTTCGATAATAGGTGTTATCTCTTCGATATGAGGCTCATACACAAAGCGTCTGTTTTGGTTAAAGTGTCCGCCCTTCAGACGAACATAAGGAAACTTGACATACGAAGATAAAGAAGGCGTTGCAGAACCCAGTAAAACCGGTATGCCTAAAAGTTTTCCATAATAAATTGCCATATCACGCGCATTGTAACGAGGTCTGGACGAAGCCTTATAGGAGTCATCATGCTCTTCATCAACAACAATAAAACCGAGGTCTTTTATAGGTAAGAAAAGAGCTGATCGTGCTCCGGCAATAACGCGGGCTGAACCATTATAAATCTTTTCCAGATTTTTTTCTTTCTGCTTCTTCGTCAATTTAGAGTGCCACATCACGACAGACGCACCAAAATGCTCTTCCAAACGTATCTGCATCTGAGGAGTCAAAGAGATCTCAGGCATTAACATCAACACTCTTTGTTCTTTAGCCAGTATTTCTTCAAACCACTTCATATAGATCTCTGTTTTTCCAGAGCCAGTATCACCAAAAAGCAGAGAGACCTTGTGTTGTTGTAGTTCTAAAAGTGTATCTCTTTGTTTGACTGAGAGTTCTATAGATAAACAATACCGTTCAATACAAGCTACAGATTCCAATAAGTTTTTTGAGGGAATAAAAAGTGAAAACGCTTCCCCCAGAGAACAAAAGTAATATTCACTAATAAACTTTGCAAATAAAAACTGTTCTTGAGAAAAAAAGCCATCTAGTTTTTGGGTAATCTCAACTGTCTTAAATTCAGGCTTATTAACTTTTTCTAAGACAACCCCCTCTTTGTCTTTATTTTGAAAAGGAAGTAAAACAAGCCCTAAAGATTTACAAGAAAAAGTCGAAGCATACGTCAAAGGCTCAAGAAGGGAGCCTAAGATAGAGATCTTATAATAGAACAATTAGTTAGTTAATTTGGAACAATCAGAACCGGATGAACAAAGAAAAGTTCCTGTCGCTGGAGTGTACGTAAAAGTATTTGCTCCAGAGGCAGTCGTATAGGTATATGTAGTGCCTGCAGTCGTCACTGCCCACTTGCCAGCCCCCGTTCCTGCTGTGATTGGGTTTGTTAAAACGCCACCGAACAGTCCGCCATTATCCATATTTGCACTTGTGATATAACTATTATCTCCCCTAAACAACCTAGATTGTCTTTCTGCAACAATAGCAGAGCGTATTGCAGCCACATTAGATTTACCTTTCGCAATAAGAGCATCATCTCTCGTAACGGCAAGCCTTGGAATAGCAACAGAAGCCAATATCCCCAAAACGACAATAACAAACACTAGTTCGATCATTGTAAATGCAGACTTTTGCATAAACACTCCTTTTTACTTTGACAAATTATTTAATTACATTGTAACATTTTTATATAAACAATCGATTAACTAAATAGACATCACCTCTCATTCGCCAATTTACTTCTTTTCATGGTAATATTATATTTTAAATCATCTTAACACGTAATCTGTTATAGTTAAATTAAAAAAGGTGTCCCTAATCAAGTCTACCAATGAAATGCATGCGCATATATCAATAATCACCCCCGTCTATGGCTGTTGTAATAGTATCAAGGAATTGTGCATCAGATTAAAAAAAACACTTTCAACTATAACAGATAACTTTGAGATTATTATGGTTAATGATGATAGTCCTGATGATGCTTGGCGTATTATCGAGGAACTTGCCAACCAAGACTCCCGTATTAAAGGAATCGCCCTTGCACGAAACTTTGGTCAGCACCATGCTATTACCGCTGGACTAGATTATTCTAATGCGGACTGGACTGTTGTCATGGACTGTGATTTACAAGATCAACCAGAAGAAATACTTAAACTGTACAGTAAAGCTCAGGCTGGTTTTGATATTGTTTTCGGCCGGCGGCATCAACGCCAAGACCATTTTTTCAAACGACTTGGTTCAAAAATATTTTATAAGGTATATGATTACTTTACAGAAAGTAGCATAGACCATTCTATTGCGAATTTTAGTATAATCTCATCAAACGTTGTAAAAAAATTAAGGACCCTAAAAGAACAGAATAGATCTTATCCATTGTTTATCAACTGGGTTGGTTTTAAACGTGCCAACATCAATATAGAACATGCTAAACGTGAACATGGAAAGAGTTCATATACCTTTAAAAAACTAATAAACCTTGCCATCGACAGCATTGTATCTCAATCAAATCGTCCATTGAGACTTTCAATAAAATTTGGTTTTATTATCTCATTGTTCTCATTGATATACGCCCTATATCTGATAATACGTTACTTTGTGCAAGATATCCCTGTTGAGGGATGGACCTCTGTAATGGTATCTATTTATTTTATTGGCGGTCTACTCTTCGCCAATATGGGGGTGTTAGGTCTTTATATAGGTAAAACCTTTGATGAGGCAAAGAACAGACCGCTATATATCATCGATAAAACAATTAATATGGAGATTACAGAAAATGAATAATACAGAAAAACTAAAAAATGTCTTTGCGCAAGCTCTCGGTGTTGACAAGACAGAGATAACAGATGAGTTACAATACAATTCTATTGAAGAATGGGATTCTGTTGCGCATATGTCTCTGATCGCAGAACTAGAAGATAGTTTTGATATTATGCTAGATACAGATGATATTATCGATATGAGTTCTCCGGCTAAAGCAAGAGCAATCTTGCTAAAGTATGACGTGGAATTCTAATATGCTCATAGGAAAGACAGCTTTTATCACTGGTGCATCAAAAGGAATAGGTAAAGCTATCGCCGAGGTATATGCACAAAATAAGGCTGATCTTATTTTACATGCCAGAAATAAATCAGATTTAGATAGTATAGCTACTGGATTACGTGAAACGTATCATATTAATGTCATCACTACTGCTTTTGATCTCACAAAGATCAACGAAATAAAAAGCGCTTTAAAGATACTGTTCAAAGAAATAAAAAGCATTGATATTCTTGTTAACAATGCAGGCATCTTAGAAGGGTCTCTCATCGGAATGATATCTGCAGAGACTATCGAAAAAACCTATTCCACCAATGTCTATAGTGTTTATGAGATCTCCCAGTATATAGCACGTATCATGCAGAGAAAAAACACCGGTAGTATTATTAATATAACTTCGATTATGGGCAATAATGGAGCTGAAGGGCAATCTGTATATAGCGGAAGCAAGGCCGCTGTCATAGGTATTACAAAGTCAATGTCAAAAGAGTTAGCAAAAGACAATATTAGAGTCAATGCTATCGCACCCGGTTTCATTGATACAGATATGACTAAATCCCTTAGCCCTTTCCAATATAAAGAAAAACTAGAGTTAATAAAGATGGGTAGACCCGGCAAAGCAATAGATGTAGCCCATACAGCCTTATACCTTGGTTCAGATCTTTCAACTTATGTTACAGGACAAGTTATCGGTGTTGATGGCGGTATGCTTATCTAATGTTTGACATAGACCTAGCTAAGTATGGAAATAAAGTATGTCTTATCACAGAGGATCAGACTTACACCTATAATCAGGTTGAAGCGTATTGTCAAAAACTTGAAGAAAAACTTCCCCCTTTTAAAAGTTTATTTTTAGTTCAAGCAAGCACATGTATCGATACTATTATCATCTATCTTAGTCTTTTAAGAAAAGGCCATGCCTTTATTCTGGATGCCTCTGATAACCCAGCCTTTACAAAAGTCTTTATTAAGACATATAATCCGAATTTTATCTGGACTAAAAAAGAGCCTGGCCTGGAATATATTACGGAATTCGGTGTTCATGGGTTAATCGCACTGCATTCAAAGCAACTTGACTTACATCCAGACTTATCTTTAATGCTTTCTACTTCGGGATCAACCGGCTCACCAAAATTGGTAAGATTAAGTAAAAAATGTATTTATACAAACTGTAAGTCCATCACAAAATATTTGAATATCTCAAGTGATCATACAACTGTTACAAACTTACCTTTGTCTTACTCTTATGGACTATCAGTATTAAACACTCACCTCAACAAAGGCGCTTCTATTCTTGTTACCGATAGCTCAATTATGTCGAAAGATTTTTGGGAGCTTTGCAGGACACATTGTGTTACCACTCTCAATGGTGTTCCATATAATTATGAAATATTTAAACGAATCGGTCTGACAAAGATGGATTTACCCTGTCTCAGGTTTATGACTCAAGCCGGCGGTAAATTAAGTCAAACCCTTGTTAAAGAGTTTTCCCAATGGGCGTACGAAAAGAATATACATTTTTTTGTTATGTATGGTCAGACTGAAGCAACAGCGAGAATCTCTTATCTACCACCTGAGAAGACCTTAGATAAGCATTCAAGTATTGGCGTGGCAATACCTGGGGGTGAACTCTCACTGTATAGTAGTGACCATAAACTCATTACAGCTTCTTTTACAGAAGGTGAACTTGTCTATAAAGGGAATAATGTCATGCTTGGGTACGCAACAAAACTTGCAGATCTTGCCAAAGCAGATGAATTAAATGGGACCTTATATACAGGAGATCTTGCTCAGCGAGATGAAGAAGGATATTTTTATATCACAGGCAGACTTAAACGTTTTATTAAGTTACATGGGAATAGAGTTAATCTAGATGAGATTGAACATCACTTAAAATCAAGATCATATGATGTCTTGTGTACTGGTCTTGACAACACTTTAATGATTGCCACCCTTGAACAAGACAGGATAGACGAAATCAAAAAAGAGCTCATTAAAGCCTTTAAATTTCACCATACTACCATTAAGGTAATATGTTTAGATGACTACCCAATATCACATTCTGGTAAGACCCAGTATCAAGAGCTATTAAAGGCATTTCAGTGACGATTGAAGAATATTTAGAAATAGAGCCATATTCTTTAACAAAGGAGAGGAAGAAAGACTATTTACTTTCTGAACTTAATCATCTCACTCGCATGCATAGTTTAAAATCTGAAAAATATAAAAATATTTTAAGTGCCTACGGTCTCCTAGACAAGACGTTTAAAAGAATTGAAGACTTTCCCTCACTTCCCGTACGCCTTTTTAAAGATCATACATTAAAAAGCTGTAAAGACGATGAAGTCATCAAAACCTTGACTTCATCAGGAACAACATCGCAACGTGTATCAAAAATTTATCTGGATAAAGAAACATCTACCTTGCAGACAAAGACCTTAGTCAAGATAATACAAAACTTCATAGGTAAAAAACGACTTCCTATGTTGATCATCGATACGAAAAGTATTCTAAAAGATAGAAAAATGTTTTCAGCAAGAGGCGCGGGCATCTTAGGCTTATCTACCTTTGGACGAAAACACACCTATGCTCTTAATGATGACATGGAAATCGACTTTGATTGCATAAACAAATTTTTGACTGAACATCAAGACGAAAAAATTCTAATTTTTGGATTTACCTTTATGATTTGGAAGTATTTTCACCAAGCCTTAAAAGATAAAAATATCTTCCTGAATATTTCAAATAGTGTTTTAATACATAGCGGAGGATGGAAAAAACTCACAGAAGAAGCTGTTGACAATAAAATATTTAAAGAGAGTCTATATAAACAGATAGGTATCACTTCTATTCATGACTTTTACGGAATGGTCGAACAAGTCGGTTCAATCTTTGTAGAATGCGAAGAAGGAAATCTTCACGCGCCCATCTTCGCAGATATTATTATTCGAGACAAGATGACCTTAGAAGTTCTTCAGCACGGGGAGGAAGGGCTAATTGAAGTTTTATCCATTCTACCCAGAAGCTACCCTGGGCATGTCTTACTTACCGAGGATATCGGAACTATACTAGGTGAAGACGACTGTCAATGCCAAAGGAAAGGGAAATACTTCCAAGTAAAAGGACGACTTCCCAAAGCCGAAATACGAGGTTGTAGCGATACACATACCTTAAAAAAGGGGAACACAAGATGACAATAGTATCGCCTCCTGGCATTAGTTCAATAGACACCTTCAGCATCAATAAGAGTGTACTCATCCCCTTTACAGAAATCTTAGTTGATTTTGTAAATGATATTTCTAAAAGTATTTTAAAAGACAAGGACTTTAAAGAACATCCAGAGATACTGGCCTTAGCATTTTGGATGCGAAAGTCACATATCCAAAAACTTAAAGTCCATTTTTCTCAGCTACAAGGAGAGAAGATTTTTCTTGGCCGTGGAGTAATTTTCCACCTTGCCCCTTCAAATGTGGATACCATTTTTGTTTATTCATGGTTGATTTCTCTCTTAGTCGGAAATAGTAATATCGTACGTCTTTCAGCTAAAAAGAACCTTCAAACAGAACTTTTATTGGATACCATAAACTCTATACTTGCACAAAAGAAATACAGTATTCTTTGTGAACGAGTGCTTATTCTACAATATGGACATGAAGATGAGATTACAAAAAAACTCTCACTTATGGCAGACACCAGGGTTATCTGGGGTGGTGACCAGACTATAGAACATATTAGAATGCTTCCGATAAAGGCCACTGCGACCGAATTAACATTTGCCGATAAGTTTTCATTTGCCCTTATTAAGTCAGATGAACTTCTTAAAGAGCAGAACCTTCAAAGACTCATACGCAATTTTTATAATGATGCATTCTCATTTTCTCAAATGGCCTGTTCTTCAATACGCTTAATCGCATGGGTAGGTACAGAAAAGGATAATCACAAGGCAAAAAAAATATTTTGGAAAGCTTTGGGTTCCTATACTTTACAAAAGGCACCAACAGAAATAACACCTGCTGATATAGTAAATAAACTCGTAGCTGAATGTTCTATAGCTATTGAAAGTCCCATAAAGATAGAGAAAAACTCAAACCCATATATCAATAAAATAAACATATCTCGATTAACAGAGGTTAAAGAAGATTTACATTGCGGAACCGGTCTCTTCTATGAACTTGAGACAAATGATTTGATCAGCATATTTCAAGATATCAATAAAAAGCATCAAACTGTCTCTCACTATGGGTTTAATCCAGAAGAACTTAAGCAAGCCATTTATAAAACATTACCCTCAGGTATCGATAGAATCGTACCTATAGGAAAGTCATTAGAATTTTCTCATATATGGGATGGTACTGACTTGCTACAAAGTTTTTGTAGAGAGGTCGATCTGTGGAATTAAACACCTACAAACTTGTACTTAAACAATTGGAATATAAAGATATTGAGATGCTTCGCATGTGGCGCAACAGTGAATTTGTAAAGCAGTATATGGAGTTTAAGGGCCATATCACGATGGCCATGCAAAAAAATTGGTTTAATTCATTAAAACCTGACCGTGATTATTATTTTATAATATACCATAACAATTATCCTGTTGGCATGACTGAGATCAAAAATATCTTAAACGGTGTTGGAAATCTTGGTATATTTATTGCCGATGAAGAAGTTTTAAAAACAGTGCCCATGTTAAGCTACCAAGCCATATTTTCCATTATTGACTTTTCTTTTTATGAGCTTGAATTACAAAGTATTGAAGCATCTATACTCCAAAACAATCCAAGAGCCATACGTTTTAATGAATCATTTGGCTTTAAGCCAATCAACGATCAAGACACAATAGAAAATAGATATTACTGCTTGACAAAAGAAGACTACGCAGTAAAGTCCAAAAAAATAAAACAAATAATTTCAAGGAAATAAATGGGGTATTTTTACATTTTTGCAACAATATTTTTCACAGTCTACGGACAAATAATTTTAAAATGGCGTATTAATGCTATCGGTTCACTACCTGAAGGATTCGTCAAGAAAATCATTTTTCTTCTTAACTTATTATTGGATCCCTGGATTTTCAGTGGATTCCTTGCCGCCTTTGTTGCCTCATTTTTCTGGATGGCCAGTATGACAAAATTTGATATCTCATTTGCTTATCCATTTATGAGTGCTGCCTTTGTGCTCGTACTGATTTTATCAACTTTTCTATTTCAAGAGCCATTAACATGGCAGAAAGTCCTGGGTCTATCACTTATCACTAGTGGCATTATTATTACAAGCTTCAGCACATAGGTCAATTGACATATGTAGGAAAAAAATACCTATAAACATCTCCTGTCTTAGTATTTAAAACAACCATATTGAGTCCATAAGAGTTATGGGATAATTCTAAATCATTAATTAAGATTGAAGATCGGTATAAGTAAGTAATGCCTTCTGACTTCATATCAATATGAAAGCCTTCTTTATTAAAATTCATATATACAGGTTTATGTGTACCAAGTTGTTCCTGAAGAAGCTTTTTATTTTGAATAACGCCCAAGTAAAGATCAGAATGATGAATCGAAGAAAATACACTTTTTTGCTCATCCATATCATGAAGAAATTTTTTAGAAATAAACTCGGTATCTAATAAAAAACCCGATAATAAAATCAAGTATTCTTTGGAAGCATATTTTTTTATTACCTCCTCTGGATTGATCTCTTCAAACAAGCATTGTTTTAAATTCTTTCTTCGTTCTTCAATCTTGTATTTACTGTCAAGACGCACCAGAGAAACTGGAACTGTACTTTTCCCACTGGTATCCAACAATGACACAATCTCTTTTTTACTAAAAATCGTATTTCCTTTTATTTCAAAAATTTCAAAATTATTTTGATTTCTTTTTTTCATTGCCATACAAAATTCCGTCGTTCTTTCTTCTACATTAACAATATCATCCATATACCGACAATCATCTATCCATATCATCAAGTGATTTTTTTCTATCTTCATAATGTGATCTTCAATATTTCCTTTTTCATCAAAACCAAATTTTGGAATAAATGACCCATCTTGTTTCACGTCAAGCACAAGAGGGAAATTCAATTGATGCGCACCAACAGAGACAGTTTTAGTATTTTCATCAAGACTCAGTCCATCTAATAGTGTCGGAAAGTCCCAAAAACTTAAAAAGTTTCGTCGCCATGAAGCCAACATACCATTAATACTCAATACATTCAGCTTCATACTTTTTTGATTTGATATAGGGTTCAAAACTTCTTTTGCCTCTTCAAGTACCTTGTCTTCGGCATTATTTATCTCGATTAATGATTCATCTTGCAAGAGGTCACGTCCTAGACCCAACATTGACGGTAATCCAAGAAAGCTTATTACTGTTGCAGACACATCAAGCATCGAGCCCTTCTGTGGTATTTTTTTTGCCTCAACCATTTGTGCACCATCTATAATCATAAACAAATTTCTACGTTTTCCCTGTTCAAGTTGAGTATACGCATCATTCGGCATGGCAAGATGATCTGAGGTCAGAACAATTAAAGTATCTTCAGCAAACTCTGAATCGAGGATTTTATTAATAAAGCTTGACAATAAAAAATCTGAACATTTAACAGCATTAAGCATAGAGTTATCACCCTTTTTATAAGCTTTATCTAGTTCTTTGCATGTATTAGATGAATTACCCTGAGGGTGATGCGTATCTAGTGTCAACATAAATAGGCCAAATGGCTCATCCTTCTTTGATAAGGCCTCAAATTCTTTATAGGCAATATTCAGTAATGAGTCATCATACAAACCCCACCCTGTCATATATGAACGATCAGACAGATAACTTTCAAGCTCTCTTTTTCCATACACCTTATCAAAAGAATGTGAAGTGTAGAAATTTCCTTTTCCCGCAAATAGCAAAGAACTTCCACCAAAATACTCAAGCATATAACCATTATCCTTGAGTAAATCACCTAAGCAGACAGCTCCGGGTAAGAACTTGTTGTTAACGCCAGACATTGAGTTCCCACCCGAGGGTGTGATCAAAGGCATTCCACATTGACTTGCTGTCATACCTGCGATAGTCCATCCCGTTGCATAAACTTGAAATATGTTCTCAAAACTGATACTTTTATCTTCTATTTTCTTAAGTTCTGTGATCAATCCGGGGAAAATATCTTCATCAAAATAGGTCCGTTCTAAACTTTCAGCATAAATATAAACTATATTTTTTTTCTTCTTAGAATCAACAACCTCATTCCTTTTTGGTACTCTATAGTATTTATAAAAATCTCGGTCAAAGGACGAAGCAAAAAACTGACTGAAATCATCAAGAATAGGATTGGAGATATAGGATAAGACCAGCAGTAATCCGGAAGAAAAAAGAGTGATGATACTTATTTCTTTTTTTAAAGACCTCGGCCTAATCATTTTATATACAAAAACGCAGAATAAAATTAAAAAGGGAACTAATATTATACCTAAGCCGATGATCTTCCAAAAGTCATATAAATTTGCACCGGTAAGGCCTACTTTTAAATGGAATAGAACAGACTCATCAAAACCATTGTGTGTCAATGAGTCCGCAATGAGGTAAGCAAAAATAAGAAAAAGAGAGAGAGTAGAGAGTAACGTAACTAAAAGACCATAGAACCTGTTCTTCACACTTCTCAACACAAGATATACACTTAACAATAATGAAACGGCACTCATCCAAAGCATTAACGACCTTATTTTTTGCTATTGTAAAACAACTTTACTTTAAAAAGCCAGCAAATTGATAGAATATATTGTATTTCCTAAGGTATAATCTATAATACAATTATTCTAATACAGTAAAGATGTGTTTATTTATGATGAAAAAATATTTCCAAAAGGACCTCGTCCTTATATCATTATCTATTTTACTCATTTACATGGTCTTGGGCAATGGGAACAAGTCTTTTTTTAATGCAAGCTTTATTTTTAATCTCGAGAGCACCTTTATACTCTTGTACTTTTTTACTCTCAAACGAAATATACTATTTTCTAAATCTTTGAAAAAATACACATCAACATTCTTTCTTTTAGCGTTATGGAGCTTAAGTGTCGTGTACTCTTTTTACACGTCTCCTTTATATACCATCCAAAACGAGCTGGCTTATTCACGATTAATACAATCATTTATACATGTTATTTTCTTCATATCAGTATGGCATTATTTCAAACATACACAAGTAAAGACACAATACCTATTCTACAGTATTATCATCTCTACTTTAATTCTTGCTGGATATTTTATATATTATATACATCACAACACTTGGTTATCTGCTTCATATTGGTTTGAAAACCCTCCTATGAATGCGCATGTACGACATACCGGTTATCAGGTCATGGCTACATTAGCTTTCTTTTTAGCTTTTATATTACCTCAAAAGAACAAACCGTTACATTATATTATTCAGTTTAGTATTTTGTCAATACTTTTCACCTTTCTTTTTTGGCTGGGAGGACGAGGAACAGTAGTCTCTCTTCTCGCCACTTTTATATTTCTGTTCATAGTACTTATCTATAAAAAAGTTAATTATAGAAAGTTTATTCTCCTTATTTTAGCATCCTCCATTATTGGACTTTTCCTAAGTGATTTACTAAGTTTTTATCCTTGGAATGGCCTCCTTGGTTCATTACAAAGAAGTCTTGAAGCAGAGTCCATAAACCAACTCTCTACGAATAGAATAGCACTATGGGAAAGCACGATATCCTCACTTAAAGGCAACCTGCTATTTGGACTAGGCCCACAAAGTTACTACCTTATGCCAAATCGTATTTTTGGTGTCCATCCACATAATGTTATCTTACAATTTTTGATTGAGTGGGGAGTGGTCGGTACCCTACTCTTTCTATCACTCTTATTAAAAGTGTTTTACACCGGTATTAAACTACATATCATAAATAAAGCACCTGAGGTCAACAACTATGCTTTAGCAGCGGGAGCGGTTATATTTACACTTACTGTCAATGCTCTAATTGATGGCACCTATTACCATCCCCAACCTTGCGTGTATTTAGCTATTTCTTTTGCTATTTGGATTACTCCTTCACGCACAAAGGATATATTAGATAAATGATACCCTTTAATAGACCTCCTTATATTGGGACAGAAGAAAAATATGTTTTAGAAGCAATGAAACAAAGCAAGATCTCTGGAAACGGACCCTATAGTTTAAAATGTCAGGAATGGTTTGAAGTAAAAACACAGGCAAAAATTGCCCTACTCACAACATCATGTACACATGCATTAGAAATGGCTGCTCTGTTAATTGGGCTAAAAGAAGGGGATGAAGTCATCATGCCTTCGTATACCTTTGTATCAACAGCAAATGCATTTGCTCTTCGTGGTGCAAAAATAGTCTTTGTTGACATTAGACCTGACACCCTTAACCTTGATGAGACAAAGATTGAACAAGCTATTACTAAAGATACGAAAGCGATAGTCCCCGTTCATTATGCAGGAGTAGCCTGTGAAATGGATACAATCATGAGCATTGCTGCCAAACACGACCTAGTCGTTATTGAAGATGCAGCTCAAGGTATGATGAGTACATACAAAGGAAAAGCGTTAGGTAGTATTGGTCATATAGGAACCTACTCTTTTCATGAGACAAAAAACTACACAAGTGGTGGGGAAGGTGGTGTTATATTTATTAATGATAAAAAGTATCTAGACCACGCTGAAATAATAAGAGAAAAAGGTACAAACCGAAACCAGTTCTTTAGAGGCCAAGTTGATAAATATACATGGGTCGAACTTGGAAGTTCTTATCTACCAAGTGAACTGCAGGCTGCATATCTTTATGCCCAACTCTTGGATGCAGATAAGATTAATAAAGATCGCCTGACTTCTTGGGAGTATTATTATGCTCAATTAAAGCCTTTAGCAGATGAGGAACATATAGAACTACCTTTTATCCCGAAACAATGCACGCATAATGCCCATATGTTCTATATTAAAGTTGCAAATCTCTCCATACGTACACAACTTCTTGAATTTTTTAAGAAGAATAATATATTGGCTGTTTTTCATTATGTACCCCTGCACACTTCAATCGCAGGTAAAAAGTTTGGCAACTTTCATGCCGACGACAAGTACACAACAAAAGAGAGTGAACGAATTATCCGACTGCCTATGTGTTTTGGATTGGAGCAAAAGGATCAAGAACTTATAATAAAGGTTATCTTTGATTTTTTTCACTAAGTTCCACCAGGAAGCACTTTGGAAGTGGGGTTCGATTTTTGGACTTGTATTATATTTAATTCCTCTTATCATCTATGGTGATAAACTCCAGTTCTTAGCCTTTGACAACTTAGACTCCAATGTAGTCTGGTTTAAAGTTTTGGCTGAAAGTGGCCATATTTTTTCTTCGAATGACACCATAATTCCAAACATAATGCATGGCTTACCGCGCTTGCTATTTGGTAGTGAATTCGATGTTCTTCTTTGGCTTTACTACTTTTTCACACCTATCCATGCTTACATTATCAATGAGATTTTGATGCATTCAGTCGCCTTTATTTCTATGTATATCTTTTTAGACAAATATCTTTTCAAGGAAGATCATAATGAAAACAAATCAATTTATACCTATGGTGGAGCATTATTCTTTGCTCTTTCACCCTTTTGGCCGTCAGCTGGTCTAAGTCTTCCTCTTATGCCATTGTTGACTTTAGTAATGCTAAGGTTTGAACAGCGAGAAAACAATTGGCAAGATTGGTTGTTTGTATTTTTATTTCCTTTATACACCCACTTTATTCTTATCTACTTTTTTTATCTTCTTTTAGCGGCTATATACTTTATCTCCAAATCAATTAAAACACGAACCTTCAATGTAAACTTTTTCCTTGCCCTGCTCTTTATTACAATCATTTTTTTACTTAAGGATTATAGACTAGTTTTAGCAATGTTCTTTGAGCATGATTTTATCTCCAATCGTTCAGAATACTTTAGCTTAGTAGATAAAAGCTTCTTAGAAGCCTATCGAAACTCATTACTTCAGTTTCTTGATGGAGTTCCCCACGCTAAGGGCATACACTTAGCATGGCTCCTACCCGCTTCACTCTTTACTGTACTCTTAGCACTTCATAAAGACACTCTTTCATCACGAAACTCTTTAATCTTTCTTTCTCTTTTCATACTTAGTTACTTTTTAGGTACTTGGGATGTACTTTTAAAACAGATTTACACGCTTCCTCTTATTGCTTTTTTGATGATATTTTTGATTATTCGACAAAAAAGATCATTATTAGCTGCTCTAATACTCGCTCAAGTCTTTATTGCTTTTTGGTACGGTTTCTCTTTTTATAAATCATGGAATACTGTTTTTGAATTTTTTCCTGCACTAAAGATGTTTAACTTTTCCCGTTTCTTCTTTATTTCTCAAATACTTTGGGCATTGATCGCTGCTGTAATGATTAAAAACCTCATTGAAAAAGTAAAATTCACTCCAGTCCTGTTAATACTTTTTATCATTTTACAATTTAACACCGCTGTACAAAATGCTCTTTTTAGTACTAAACAAGGGCTTTATTATATGCCTTTTGATAAATATTACGCACATGCACAATTTCAAAAGATAAAAGAGTTTATTAATAGGCCACAAGAGAGCTATTACCTAGTCTCTTTGGGTATTGAACCCGCAGTTGCTCAATATAACGGGTTTTACACGCTAGATGGATATATGGTCAATTACCCTTTGACCTATAAACACAACTTTAGAAAGATTATCAATCGTTATCTTGATAAAGAGGCTTTCCACAAGGATCTATTTGATGGATGGGGCAGTAAAGCATACTTGTTTAATGATGGCGTCCGATATGCGTATTATAATGAGCATTTTCTCAAATCATTACGTACGCAGACCTATAAAAACATCGATATCAATACAAGTCAAATATCACAAATGGGAGGAGAATATCTTATATCAGCAAAGCCTATACAAGATGCAGTTCTACTAGATCTTTATTTCCTCAAAACCTTTTTTGATGCCAATAGCCTCTGGTCGGTCTCACTTTATAAGATTGGCAATGATGAATAAGATCTTATATTTCATTTCTCATTTAAGCAGCTTATTGCTTTCAACACTCTTTTGGAAAGTCATCTCTTTACTTGTGCTGACTATCTATCTTGCACCTATGATTTTCCATCCAGCTCAACTCAATGTACTTGTTTATGACAACTTGGATTCCAACATTGTATGGTTTAAGATACTTGCGCAAAGCGGGATGATATTTTCAGAAAATGATACTATTGTCCCTAATATGATGAATGGTCTACCCCGTCTTAGCTATGGTAGTGAATTTAATGCCATGCTATGGCTGTACTATTTTTTCTCACCTATCTATGCCTACAGTGTCAATACAGTTCTTATACACCTTGTTGCATTTATTTCCATGTTTGTCCTTATTAGAGACTACATCATCAAGGAACATACAACATACCGTTATGCTATTATCTATTGTACTGCTCTTATTTATGCGCTACAGCCATTTTGGCCTTCTTTGGGACTGAGTATCGCCGCTCTGCCTTTAGTCACCTATACTCTTGCAAATATTTATTATAATAAGTCCACATACAAAGACTGGGTACTCTTGGTCCTGCTTCCTTTTTATAGTTCTTTTGTCTTAGTCTATCTCTTTTATCTAGTCTTTGCCTTTATATTTTTAGTTATTAATTCTTTTATAAAAAAGAGTATCCACACAAAGTTTCTCTTAGCATTATGTGTAATGGGTACTGTCTATATACTAATTGAGTACCGTTTGTTTACTGCCTTATTATTAGACGATGGGTTTATCTCCCATCGAATTGAGTTCAATGTATTTTTTACTCAAACTCTTGGAAAAACACTCAAAGACTTTACACAATTCTTTTTACATGGACATACTACCCACCTTCACTCTTTATACATGCCTTTTTTGCTTCCTATAGTACTTTTATCTCTGTTTTCACAAGTATTAAAACCCTATAATAAGAAAGCCTCTCTATTTATTTTTATAATCTTTATCGCTTCATTATATTTAGATATATGGACTGACTTATTGACAAATGTATACACACCTTTTGCCCTTATTTTTTCTATTACATTCTTGATATTGTTTAAAAATCAGCTAAGTCTACTTGATAGTGGTCTTCTTATCGTTATCTTGCTATCTGCCCTCTATAGCTTTAGCTTTTATGATGGTTTCCGCCCTATTATTGAAGTGTTTCCTATCTTTAAAAGCTTTAGTCTTGCTCGTGCCAGTTTTCTGCAGCCTCTGGTATGGGGCATTGTTATAGCGATGAGCTTAAAAGTGTTATTTGAGAAATATAACTTTTCTATTTTCCTCATCCTTATCCTAATACTCTTACAAATACAACACTCTTTTAAAAACAGTTTCTTTACACAAAATCAGCATAAGGGGTATCTCTCATTTGAAAATTACTTTGCCCCAGACCTGTTTGAGAAAATAAAAGACGCTATTCCAGAAAAGCTCCAGGATATAAGAGTAGTAAGTTTTGGTATTGAACCGGCAGTAAGCCTTTATAATGGGTTTTATACTATCGATGGTTACAGTACAAACTATCCACTTGCATATAAAAAAACATTTAGAGATGTTCTTCAATTAAATGATAACGATAGTTATGCTATGTATGATAACTGGGGAAGTAAGGCCTATATCCTGAGTGTTGGTTCATCAATTCAAAATTATCAAAAAGGTATTACAATTGAAAAAGAAGCTTTTAATATTAAAGCATTATGTAAACTTAAAACAGATTATATGATTTCTACTTACAAAATAAAAGATCCAATTAAAAAAAATTTAATCCAAAAACAAACCTTTGAAGAAAGTACCTATAATTGGGACATATATCTGTACAAGATATATTGTCCCGACTCTTTATAAAGAAACCCTATTTCCACCAAAGGTAGTAGTACCATTAAGTGTTGTACATAAGTTTCCAGTTACAGTTAATGTATCTGCTGTAACGCTTAACGTAACACCGGATCTTGTAGCTGCTATACAGGAGGCCGCACTGGTCACTGATGTTGTGGTTTCTTTTGCCGTGTACTCGGCTGCAACATCTGTTACACAGGTGCTAATGTTAGAACACTCCGTCGACTGTAGTGCATCATCTCTTGTTGCAGCAAGTTTAGGAATTGCAACAGCAGCTAAAACACCTAGAATAACAATAACAAAGATTAACTCTATCATTGTAAATGCATTCTTTTTCATCTTTTATTCCTTATTTAAATAATTAAAATATAACTACAGTTAATATTTTATAACATTTGTTACCCACAAGAACTTTCAAAGAATAAGTTTGAAATTAATATTATTAAAAATGCCAGTGAACAATCAAAATGAGGAAAGAAGGTGACCTTTCTTGACTTTTCAAGAAAGGTCAATATGACTACAAAGTTTCTAGAAAGAAACGCCTGTACCACCATATTGTGTAGTTGTTGTTAAATCCGTACACATTGCAGGTGCACCAGAAACAGCAACTGTATCATTAGTTTTATCTGTTGTCGACAGTGTAATAGTGATAGAATTCGCAGAAGAATTAGCTGCTGAAGTACATGCAGCCGAATCTGTAGTAGCTAAAGCAGAACCACCTCTTGCAGTATAGCCTGCTGCCATATCAGTCACACAAGTAGCAATATTGCTACAGTCTCTCGCATCATTTGCATCATCACGAGTAGCTGCAAGTTTTGGAATAGCAACTGCTGCTAAAATACCTAGAATAACGATAACGAAGATCAATTCGATCATAGTAAAACCTTTTTTCATGTTTTACTCCTTGTTTTAAAATATAG
>Ga0316206_1000867_pt1 | contig 32901 bp, 35 predicted proteins | sample 6monthpyrite_MG_FD_204942 | JGI IMG/M metagenome (GOLD analysis project Ga0316206, IMG submission 204942) | Microbial mat bacterial communities from mineral coupon in-situ incubated in ocean water Damariscotta River, Maine, United States -... | ecosystem: Environmental > Aquatic > Marine >... | reverse complement strand
AAATAGACTGCCATTCTTGGTGGCTACGCCGTTTACCTTTCGTCATTATCTGCTCCGCTATTTTTGAACAGCTGGTAGTTTATAAGAGGATGATATTAATAATAGGTGGGGTTTACTGGACGCTTACTTTTATTGCGCCTTTAAAAGTCAATAACGCTGGTTCATCTGACGCGATTGATACGGAAGTTTCAGATCAAACGATTGATGTTATCACCGATATCTACGGTGACTCAGAAACGAGCAATGGCACTGGGGTGACGACACTGTTGCCAATTTATGAACAGTTCTAGTATTCGGTCGTATAAATAAAACGCACTAAGCAGAACAAAAAAGCCCGGATAATTTTTAATTGTCCGGGCTTTTTTTATAGTGGCTAAAGTTCTATTTCTTTTTATAGATATTCTCAAAACAGTAGTTAGTCGCTTCAACAAAACCTTCAACGCTACCGCAATCAAAGCGACGGCCCTTGAATTTATATGCCATTACGCAACCATTTTTGGCCTGCTCTTTTATAGCATCGGTTAATTGAATTTCACCGCCTGCACCAGGTTTTGTATTTTCTAAAATATCAAAAATATCCGGCGTTAAAATATAACGCCCAATCACCGCGAGGTTGCTGGGTGCTTTATTAGCGGGTGGTTTTTCTACCATATCTTTAACGCGATAAATATTATCGTTAACCATTTCGCCATCAATCACGCCGTAGCTGCTGATGTTTTCTTTGGGCACTTCTTCAATGGCAATAATGGAACAGCGGAATTGTTTATACAGTGCAACCATCTGTTTCATCACGCTGTCTTCGCCAGGTTCTGTAATACACAGGTCGTCCGCTAAAATCACGCCGAACGCCTCATCGCCAATCATGTTTTTGCCGGCAAGCACGGCATGCCCCAGTCCTTTCATGATTTTTTGAGGTGTGTAGGTAAAGGTGCAGTTATCAAGCAGGTTACGAATTTCAGAAAGCTTGGCTTCTTTGCCCGTACCTGAAATTTCAGTTTCTAATTCATAGCTAATGTCGAAGTGGTCGGCGATGGAGTGTTTGCCTCGCCCTGTCACAAATGCATTGTCTACCATGCCCGCATTCATAGCCTCTTCAACCGCGTAGTGGATGAGTGGCTTATCAACTACAGGTAGCATTTCCTTGGGAATTGATTTAGTCGCGGGCAAAAAGCGGGTGCCATAGCCGGCAACGGGGTATAAACATTTTTTAATCATGCAGAAAAATCCTTGGTATCGCTCTTAAATTGATTGTACGCGTATAGTCATTTTCTAGCATTCTGACAAGGAATTCAGGCGAGGTCAAAAAAGAGGTCATTTTTTGTGTAGCTGAAAACAAAAAAAGCGCTAAAAGCGCTTTCTATGTGTACTTAAACTGGTAATGAAAAGGCTGTTACTTATGATATTGCTCACTCAGCTCATGTACCGAATCAACCAGTACCTTTACATGGTCAGGATTAATATCGGGTGTAATGCCATGGCCTAAATTAAATACATGTCCACTGCCCTGACCATAGTCTTTAAGAATTTTAGCGGCTTCAGCGCGGATAATTTCAGGTGATGCATACAATGTGTTGGGATCCATATTGCCTTGAAGAGCTACGCGGTCACCTACTTGCTTGCGTGCGTCAGCAATATTTGTTGTCCAGTCGAGCGCCAGGCCGTCACAACCCGTATCGGCTATTTGATTAAGCCATTGTCCGCCACCTTTGGTGAATAAGATGACAGGTACTTTTCGACCATCCGCCTCGCGGGTCAGGTTCGATACAATTTTATGCATGTAGTCCAGTGAAAACATCTTATACATTTCGGGGTTGAGGTTGCCGCCCCATGTATCAAAAATCATTATTGCCTGTGCGCCAGCTGCAATCTGAGCATTCAGATAGCTGGTTACCGATTCGGCTATTTTTTCTAACAACTGGTGCGCAAGAGCGGGTTGGTCAAACAGCATGGTTTTAGATTTGCTAAATGTTTTGCTGCTGCCGCCTTCAATCATATAAGTAGCTAAGGTCCATGGGCTGCCCGAAAAACCAATAAGTGGAACGCTGCCGTCGAGTTCGCGGCGGATCGTGCGTACCGCATCCATTACGTAGCGTAGTTCAACTTCAGGGTCGGGAACTGGCAGGTTTTTTATATCGGCGGCAGTTCGAATAGGGTTTTTGAAGCGTGGGCCTTCGCCCTCTTCAAAATACAGTCCCAGTCCCATGGCATCAGGGATAGTCAGAATATCTGAAAATAGAATAGCCGCATCCAGATCAAAACGCCTGAGTGGTTGCAGAGTCACTTCGCAAGCTAAATCAGGGTTCATGCACAGGTTCATGAAATTACCTGCTTTTGCGCGAGTTGCGCGATATTCAGGTAAATAACGGCCCGCCTGGCGCATAATCCAGATAGGTGTACGGTCTACCGGCTGCTTTTGCAGGGCGCGAAGAAAGCGATCGTTTTTTAATTCTGTCATGTGAGGCTGTTTTATTGGTTGTTTGTAGTATTCAGGGTGTATTTACAAATATTATTGCTATGCGTAGGAGCGACAAGAATATTTGTAATTGCGAATGCAGGTAGAGGGTAATTTTGGAGCATAAAAAGCTTAGGCGTTAAGCTGGGCTTTTATTTTCCCGCTAACAGCACCCATATCTGCACGTCCTTGCATCTGAGGTTTGAGGATACCCATTACCTTGCCCATATCTTTAATAGAGGCGGCACCGGTAGCTTCAATCGCTTTAGCAATCATTTGAATGATTTCTGCATCGCTAAGCGCTTCTGGTAAAAAGTCTTTGAGTACCGATATTTCGTACTCTTCCTGTTCAGCTAAATCGGTTCGGCCGGCATCTGTGTACTGGCTAATCGACTCGCGGCGTTGCTTGACCATTTTATCAAGTACGGCGAGTACGCGATCATTATCTAACTCTATGCGCTCATCAACTTCAATTTGTTTGATGGCTGCAAGTGCCAGGCGGACAACGCCTAAACGTGGCTTGTCACCACCTTTCATGGCGGCCTTCATGGCATCAGTTAGGTTTTGCTTAAGACTCATATTGACCAGACGGAGCGATTATCGGCGGCGATGTGGGTTACGAGTTAAACGTTCGCGCTCTTTAAATAATTTCTTTAAGTTACGCTTAACCGCAGCAGCAGCTTTACGCTTACGCTCAGTTGTGGGCTTTTCATAACATTCGCGACGACGAATTTCTGTTAAAACGCCTGCTTTTTCGCATGAACGTTTAAAACGGCGAAGAGCAACGTCAAATGGTTCGTTGTCTTTAACTTTAACTTGTGGCATTCAGAACACTCTCACTCTAAAAAATATATAATAAATTCTATTTAACGGCATGTAGCCAATAGGCGTACCGTAGAACCGCGGGATTATATCAGTTTTTTAATGATTACCAAAATAAATAGTGAGATTAAGTGAATTAAGATGATTGTATTAGGTATTGAAACCTCCTGTGATGAGACGGGCTTGGCAGTATATGACTCTGAAAAGGGCCTTTTGGCACATGTATTACATACACAAATTGCCTTGCATGGTGAGTACGGTGGTGTAGTGCCAGAGCTGGCATCGCGCGATCATGTGCGCTATTTATTGCCGCTAGCAGAGCAGGTGTTAGAAAAGGCGGGGGTGAAAAAGTCTGAATTGGGTGGTATTGCCTACACCGCAGGCCCGGGCCTAATTGGCGCATTGATGGTGGGTGCATCGACTGGGCGTGCAATGGCGATGGCTTTGGGTGTGCCCGCCGTTGCCGTGCACCATATGGAAGGACATTTATTGGCACCTATGTTGGAAGAGTCTGCACCGCAATTTCCCTTTGTTGCCTTGTTAGTGTCTGGTGGTCACACCTTGCTGGCGGAGGTAAAAGGCATTGGGCAGTATGAGTTGCTGGGTGAAAGCCTGGACGACGCGGCGGGTGAGGCCTTTGATAAAACCGCAAAATTACTCGGGCTGGGTTATCCCGGCGGGCCAGTACTGGCAAAGTTGGCGGAGCAAGGTGAGGCGGGTGTGTATAAGTTTCCTCGGCCCATGGTGGATCGTCCCGGATTAGACTTTAGCTTTAGCGGGTTGAAAACCTCAACGCGAAATACATGGCAGCTAGAAGTTGAGAAAGGCAATGATAATGAGCAAACCAGGGCGAATATTTGTCGAGCCTTTGAAGAGGCGGTGGTTGATACCTTAAAAATTAAATCTCGTCGAGCCATTCAGCAGGTATCAGCAAAAACGCTGGTAATTGCCGGAGGCGTTGGCGCGAATCTGCGCTTGCGTGAGTCGTTACAGGCGATGATGGAAAAAGAGGGCGGCGAGTTGTATTACCCGCGCATAGAATTCTGCACGGATAATGGCGCAATGATTGCCTACGTTGGCTGCCTGAGGTTAGTTGCAGGGCAAACCGAGCCGCTGCTTATTAATACGCGTGCGCGCTGGCCGATGAGTGAATTAGAGGCGATTTAATTCAAGGCTCAGACTTTTTTCTTGCTACCTATTTTATCTTCAAGGCCTGCGAGTAGTTTTTTGATATTGCTACGGTGACGCCATATCAACAGGGCGGCCATTATTGCAATGCATACAGTAATGATGGGCGACTGAATGATGTACCATGCCAATACTGGTGAGGCGCTGGCAGCAACCAGTGCAGACAGTGATGAGTAGCGGAATGTGGCGGCCATGCCCAGCCAGATAGCAATTGTTCCAAGGCCGAGCAACCAGTGAGTGCCAAGTAAAACACCTAATATAGTCGCCACGCCCTTACCGCCTTTGAAGCCGTAATACAGGGGATATAGATGGCCTAAAAATGCAGCAAGGCCAGTCACCGCAATAACTTCGTCAGGCATATCTAATTGAACGGCGATAAGTACCGGTATTAAACCTTTTAGCATGTCACCCAGCAAGGTTATTACAGCGGCCTTTTTGCCACCTTCACGGAGTACATTGGTTGCGCCGGGATTGTTTGAGCCAGTCGTTCGAGGGTCTGCGATGCCCATTAATTTGCAGGTAATAATGGCAGTTGAAACTGAGCCAAGTAAATAGCCGCACAGGGCAAAGCCAATAATCAGTATAATGGGCTGCTGAAGTAGATCCACAGTAAGGTAACCAGTGATAGTGATAAACAGAGCGCGCAATTTACCACGAAAATGTTTCTATGGTGAATACCTATGAGTGATAAACAGCCACGCGTTCGTTGTGTATTTGTGCATGGCTGGGGTATGAACCATAGCGTTTGGCAGCCTGTATTAAATAAACTGCCAGGCTGGATTGATGCGGAGCTCATTGATTTGCCGGGGCATGGTGAACGCTGTGAAGAGTCATTTAGTAATTTGCAAAATTTGACCGATGATGTGGCTGAACATTGCCAAAGAATAAAAAAAAATAATCAGCCATTAATTTTGATTGGCTGGTCTTTGGGTGGCTTGCCCTGCTTACAGGCAGCGATTGAAAAACCACAAAATATTGATGCCGTCATGTTGATGAGTAGTAGCCCTTGCTTTGTTGCGCAAGATGACTGGGCTTACGGTGTGGAGGCACAAGTATTCGAGCAGTTTGCAGAATCACTGAAAACTGATTTTTCAGGTACAATTCGACGTTTTCTATCCTTGCAGGTAAAAGGTTCTGAATCGGGGCGAATTATTTTGCGCAACTTACGTGAAAAAATTCTGCAGCAAGCACAACCCAATGAAAACAGTCTGGATGCCGGCCTAGCTGTTTTAAAACAGACAGATCTGCGTAAGCAGTTAGCGAAAATTTCTCAGCCTGTCTGTTGGGGTTTAGGAGAACAGGATGGCCTGGTTAATGCGGAGTTATCCAGGGCATTGAAACTGATAATGCAACAGGTTGACGTAAAGATTTATGACAAGGCAGGGCATGCGCCGTTTTTATCGCATACAGATGAATTTGTGCAACAGCTGGTGAAGTTTATTAATTCCAGAGTATTGACGATTGATTCAATTAATTAAATAAATAAAGAAAAATATTTCAGTGAAAAAAAATACAGTTTCAGAAAAACAGCGCATACAAAGACATTTTGATGCCAAGGCAATGCGTTATGAATCTTCTGCTGTGCTGCAGCGAAGTGTATGTGAAGAATTGTTGCGGCGTCTGGATTTAACCAACTTAAATCCAGCTGTAGTTCTGGATGTGGGTTGCGGTACGGGTTGGGGTACGCAGGGTCTGCTAAAGAAATATAAAAAAGCCAAAGTGTTGTCGCTTGATTTGTCGCCAGAAATGTTGCGTCAAACAAAAGCCAAAGGTGGATGGTTAAGAAAGCCAGAACTGATTTGTGCAGATGCGGAAGAAATTCCATTGCAAGATGAGTCTGTCGATTTGGTGTTTTCGAGTTTGATGCTGCAGTGGTGTGATTATAAAAAAGCTTTTGCAGAATTTAAACGTGTATTAAAGCCTGATGGGTTGTTAATGTTTGCAACATTTGGTCCGGACACTTTAATAGAATTAAAACGTAGCTGGGCTAAAGTGGATGATTATACGCATGTGAATGAGTTTACCGACATGCATGATTTAGGTGATGAGTTGATTCAGGTAGGTTTGGCAGAGCCGGTAATGGATATGGATATGATTACATTGACCTATAAAGATGTAATGTCAGTAATGGTCGATTTAAAAGAAATTGGTGCAAATACCACGCTGAAAAGTCAGGCTAAATTAACAGAACAGGGTTTAGTAACGCCAGGCAAGTTGAAGCGTGTTATAGAAAGTTATGAAAGTTATAGAGCAAATAATTTAGTGCCAGCAAGCTATGAAGTATTGTATGGACATGCGTGGAAAACGCAGCAGCGAAAAACTAAAATAGAAATGTCAGAATTTTCAATTTCGGTTGATCAAATAAAAAGATAGTTCAAATATTTGTTTGAGAAATAAAAAGGCGCTCAGAATTATTGCTTTAAGTTCTGCAGTCACCGCAACTTGCGGCCTTAACAGTTTGATTTACACGATCTGAATTTGCCCTGCCATGGCGCATCTCCCTCGGGGACAGACCACCGCTGTTTGGTGCTCTGTCCCCAGATTGATGCCACCAAAAGCACAACAGGGGACGGAGCGCAAAAAGCGGCGATCCATCCCCAGGCAAATCAATCGTACGTGACTTCCGGCTTTTTTGAATCGCACTGGTGGATCCGCCTTGCTTGATCCACCCTACTTAGAGCGGCTCCTATGTGTTTAAAGAGTCATCCATCTCAACTGTGACTAATGAAGCGCTCATAATTTCATTAAGTGTCATAGTTATCTCAGCGGGTGATTATCTTGTGGTAAATAGTATAGCAATAAAAAAAGCGCTCATAGAGAGCGCTTCTTTTATTGCTATAGCAGAAGTAGATTATGCTTCGAGTACAGTTCGCATTTTCTTCATTGCATTTTTTTCTAACTGACGAACACGTTCGGCAGAAATGCCGTATTTCGCAGCCAAATCATGTAATGTCGATTTATGTTCTTCGTTCATCCAGCGCGACATTAAAATATCGCGACTACGATCGTCTAAACCAGCTAAAGATTTTGTTAGCGCTTCGCTGCGTTGGTCTTTCCAGTCATCAGATTCCAGCTGTTGTTCAGGGTTGATGGTAGCACTGGCAAGGTAAGTAGACGGTGATACCATAGCGTCATCATCGTCATCCGAGGTCGCATCAAAGGCCATGTCATAGTTACTTAAACGCGATTCCATTTCTAAAACAGTTTCGGGTTTAACACCTAAGTCTTTTGCAACACCTTCGACTTCTTCCTGACTAAACCAGCCCAAACGTTTTTTTGAACTACGTAGATTGAAGAATAATTTTCGCTGTGCCTTAGTGGTTGCAACTTTAACAATGCGCCAGTTTTTCAGTACGTATTCGTGAATTTCTGCGCGAATCCAGTGCACAGCAAATGAAACCAGACGTACATTGTGGTCGGTATCAAAGCGTTTTACGGCTTTCATTAAACCGACGTTGCCTTCCTGAATTAGGTCCGCTAAAGGTAAACCGTAGCCCTGATAGCCACGGGCAATACGAATAACGAAGCGTAGGTGAGACATAACAAGCTGTTGTGCGGCTTTCAAATCACCGTGCTCAATCAGACGGCGAGCGTATTCTCGCTCTTCTTCCAGGGTAAGCATGGGCATAGTCTGTGCGTTCTGGATATATTGATCCAGGCTGCCACTGGCTATGGGTAAATGATTTGATGTGCGTACTAGTTCGTTTTGCATTTCAACTCCACTATATTTGGCCTGATATTAGCACTCTTTTTATTGGAGTGCTAATCGCAATATAAGTTCATACTAATGTGAAGAAAACGGCGTTAAAACCCACTGTATATGAGGTTTATTGGCTTAAGGATATGGTGTTGTCGGGGTGGTGCAGCTGCAGAAATTGCTGCCTTAAGGTCAATAAACCGTTAAGGCGAGCTATTAGCATGGCCTCATTAACCGGCTTATCAATAATATCATTTGCACCGGCTGAAATAATGCGATTGAGGCAGTCGGGGTCGGCGTCAAAATTACTCGAAGTCGTCACCAATATGGGTAATTGTTCGAAACCAAGGCCCAGTCCGTGGCGTATTTCGCGAATTAGATCTCGCCCGCTCATGTGTCCCTCTAATTGAATGTCGGTCAATATAAGGTCAAATGGCTGAACATGGCCATTAGAAAAAGAGACTTGAATATACTCTAATGCCTGTTCGGCATTTTTTGCGTGTAAATAATTGTAATCGTGTTTACTGAGTATGTTTTTAACGGAAAGGGAGATGGTAGGGCTGTCCTCGACATATAAAATATTGCCCGTAATTTTCGCCCTTGGAGGTTCTATCTTAATAAAAGAGCCAATGTAGTCGACGAGCTTTTGTTGGCCAAGTTTTTTGTCGAAGTAGCCATTGACCAGATTGCAGGTCATTTGCTCCTCGAAAATACCCATTTTTTCACCAGAAATAACAATCAGTGGTGTAGACGTTATACCGAGCTCCCGACGAATAGTTTCAACGAGTTTGTGGCAGTTAATATCAGGCAGGTTTCTTGATGTGGTGATGAGCGCATATTTATGGGCTTTTAATAAGCGCACGGCCTCATCAAAGTTCATTGCTGCATCAACACGTGCAGAGGGGATGTGTTTGGCAATTAGCTTACTGATGATGGCAAGGCTAGTGCCAGAGTGATCTATCAGCAGTACACGCTGTTTATCAGAAGGCATAGATGCAAGGAGTCCATTTCAAGAAATAATTGCCTACAGTATGGTCGGTTGTGGTTTATTAGCTAGGTTCTATTTCACTTAAATGACGTCCAACGGCGATCCATGAGCCGCCTAAACCAAGAAAACAGCTAAAACCAATTAAGCTCATGGTTTCTGCAAAGCTTAGGCCATGAAGCTGGAATCCACTGTTATATAAAGACGCCAGTTGTTCAACAGAATTGTCCAGGAGACTTATGGAAATGGTTGTCAGCAGCCAGGCGCACAGGCCTCCGCCAATGCCGTACCAGAAACCAGTGTAGAGAAATGGACGGCGAATAAAGGCATCGGTACCACCAATTAATTTAGTGACCTCTATTTCTTCTCTTCGATTTTGTATGTCCAGGCGAATGGTATTGCCGACTACTAAAAGCACAGCGACGCCCAATAGGCTGGCGATTACCCAGATAGCGCGTTGGGCAATTTCTAACATGGCGAAAAGGCGTTTTACCCATTGTAAGTCGAGTTGTGCCAATTCGACCTGTTTCAATTTATTGAGCTGTTTTAACAGATGTTGAATTCTGTCCGGACGCGTTGGGTCAACTTTAGGTTGCACGGTGAGTACGTGGGGCAAGGGATTGTTGTCGAGGGCTTCAATGGCATCACCAAAACCAGAAATTTTGCTGAACTCTTCTAGTGCCTTATCCTTGTTGATCATCGTAACCTGATCAATGTCGTCATACAGACGCAATTTTTTCATTAAGTCTTTGGCTTGTTTTTCGCTGGTGCTGTCTTTCAGAAAGATCGAAATTTGCGCATTGTTATCCCAGTCTACGCTGACCTGACTGGCATTATTAAGTAGCACTAGCAGGCCAGAAGGCAGCGCAAGGGCAATAGCAATTACCGCGATGGTCATAAATGACGAGGCGGGTTGGCGAGTCATGGTGCCAAGGCTGGCAATCAGGGTGCGTGCATGATTGATAGCCCAGGACTTAACGGGACTGCCCCTGGATATCTGGTTGCCGTCAACTCTAGCCATGCGCCAGTTCACTCGCGGTTGCAAGGCCATTATGTTCCAGTCTTCCCTGGCTTAAACTGATGACGGGGTTGCCCATTTGTTTTATCAGGTCGAGGTCATGACTGGCAATGAGCACGCTCACACCGACCTGATTAAAGCGCGCAAACAATTCCATAATTTCACGTGAAAGCTCTGGGTCCAGGTTGCCGGTAGGCTCATCCGCCAGCAGTAGGCCGGGTTTGTGCACAATGGCTCTGGCGATACCTACACGTTGTTGTTCACCACCGGATAGCGTAATTGGCTCGGCCTTTTCTCTGTTCAGCAGGCCAACCTGATCTAGCGCGGCACGCACACGTTTGCCAATTTCCCGGTGCTGGAAACCGGCAATAATTAAAGGCAGGGCGACGTTGTCAAAAACACTTCGATCGTAGAGTAGATGATGGTTCTGAAAAATGATGCCGATGTTTCGACGGATATAAGGAATTTTGCTATTGCTGACGCTGCTTAAATTAACCCCATCTAACAGCAAGTTGCCGCGGCTGGGACGCTCAATTAATGCAATTAGCTTGAGCAATGTGCTTTTACCGGCACCGGAATGCCCGGTGAGGTAAGCCATTTCACCACGGGGTAAATGAAAGCTCACATTACTTAGGGCTTCGTGACCACCGGGGTAGCGCTTACTGACATTATCAAATCGAATCATATGCTGGTTATAGTGCCCTAAGTTCTATACGGGTAAAAGAACAGAATTTAAATTTATTCAGCGCGGCTTACTGTTTGTCCAACAGGGCGTCAACAAATTCAGTCGCATGGAATTCCTGTAAGTCATCAATGCCTTCGCCCACGCCAATAAAGCGAATGGGGGTTGCCAGCTTCTCCGCAATGGCAAATAAAATACCACCTTTTGCGGTGCCGTCGAGTTTTGTTAGCACCAGACCGCTTAAGCCCATAGACTCATTAAATTGTTGCGCCTGAATTAAACCATTTTGTCCAAAACCTGCGTCCATTACTAACAAGGTTTCATGAGGTGCGCTGTTATCCAGCTTGCCCATCACGCGTTTAATTTTAATCAACTCGTCCATTAAATTGGATTGAGTGTGCAAGCGGCCTGCGGTGTCGGCAATCACAATGTCGATCTTTTTAGATTTGGCTGATTCGATGGCATCAAAAATAACCGAGGCCGAATCGGCACCCGTGCCCTGAGCAATAACCGGGATATTATTACGTTCACCCCAGGTTTGCAGCTGTTCAACAGCGGCGGCACGGAAGGTGTCGCCGGCGGCGAGCATGACCGTTTTGCCCTGATTCTGAAAACGCTTGGCGAGTTTTCCAATGGTGGTGGTCTTGCCCGCACCATTAATACCGATGACTAAAATCACGAAGGGAGATTTGCTGCTATCTATCTGTAGTGGCTGATCTACGGGTTTTAAAATCTCCACCATGTCTTCGCATAAGGCATTAAATAACGCTTCAGGATCATTGAGTTCCTTGCGTGAAATGCGTTTGGTTAAGTCCGCAATGATGCGTGTGGTGGCCTCAACGCCTACATCGGCACTGAGCAGGCGCGTTTCCAGTTCTTCGAGTAATTCGTCATCAATATTTTTTTTGCCGAGGACTAAATCGGCCATGCCGTCGGTAAGGCTGGCGCGGGTCTTACTTAAGCGATCACGAAGTCGGCCAAACATGCCTTTTTTAGTCGCCTGTGCAACGGGTTCAATAGGAGGCTCGGTGGGTATCTCTGCTTGAGTGGTGATTACTTCGAGTTTTTCTTCGGCTACAGGCTCTTGTGTTGCGGCAGTACTAAGGCTAAGGTCAGCTTCGCTTGCTATGGGCTCATCAGAAACGGCTGTTTCATTGACTATCTCTTCAACTATGTCGGTGACTATGTCAGTCGATTGTGTATCGAGTTGGGTGATTTCAGCAGGTGCCTGATCTGCTTCTTTTTTCTTGCGGCGTAAAAAACCAAACATAATAATTGTTGTGCTTGTGTATCAGAAGGTGCTTATCCTATCATTCTGTTGAACTCAGGTTAAGTCTGGCGGTCATTCGTTAAGCAAAGAATATTTATAATTAGGGTGTGTGAATGAAATTTACAAAGAAAATTAGCATGTTAATCGCGCTGGCCGGTGTTACTGCGCTGGTTGTGGGCTGCCAGGTTCAAAACACTAAGTCCGTGACGCCCGCAAAGGTGAGTGATTCCGGGGTGCACACCTTTATGTTAGATAATGGCATGAAAATATTGGTGCAAGCAGATCATCGTTCACCCGTCGTTGTGTCACAAGTTTGGTACAAGGTGGGTGGCTCATATGAATACGCAGGCATAACCGGTGTGTCGCATGCGCTGGAACATATGATGTTCAAAGGCACAAAGAATTTAAAACCCGGTGAATTCTCAGAAATTATTGCAGCCAATGGAGGCAGTGAAAATGCGTTCACGGGTAAAGATTACACGGCATATTTTCAACGTATATCAAGTGATCGTCTTGAGCTATGTTTAAGAAATGAAGCCGATCGAATGCGTAATTTGCAGTTAGATGAAACCGAGTTTAAAAAAGAAATTGAGGTTATTAAAGAAGAGCGCCGTATGCGCACTGATGATAACCCAACATCGCTAACCAGTGAGCGATTTAATGCAGCGGCGTTTATTAACTCGAGTTATCAGCAGCCTATTATTGGCTGGATGAATGATCTGGATAATATGCAGTTAAAAGATTTGAGCCAGTGGTACGCCACCTGGTATGCGCCAAACAATGCGACATTGATTGTGGCGGGTGATGTTGATCCTCAGCAGGTTTATCTTTGGGCCGAAAAATATTTTGGTGTGTTAAAGCCATCCGTTATCGATGCTCTGAAACCGCGCAGGGAAGTGGAGCAAATGGGTGAGCGTAGAATTTCGGTTAAAGCACCCGCAAAAGTGCCGTACTTACTCATGGGTTATAAAGTGCCGGTTTTAAAAACAACGGATGATGCGGCAGAAATTTATGCACTAGAAGTATTGGCTGGTGTTTTGGATGGTGGTAACGGTAGTCGCCTGAGTCGACAGCTAATCAGAAAATCTGAAATCGCAACCTCTGCCGGTGCAGGGTATGATCCGTACGCACGTCAGCAAACCCTGTTTTTATTTGACGGCGTGCCAAGAAGTGGGCATACCGTAGCAGAACTTGAGCAGGCGATTAAAAAACAGATAGTAAATATTCAAAATAATCCACCATCAGAAAATGAACTGGATCGTGTTAAGGCACAGGTCATGGCCTCATCGGTTTATGAAAAAGATTCTGTTTTTTATCAGGCGATGCAGCTAGGCATATTAGAAACTGTTGGCCTGGGCTGGCAGAGAAAAGATGAGTATCTCAAAAAAATACAGCAGGTAACGGCAAAGCAAGTTCAGGATGTTGCAAAAAAATATTTGCAGGATGATCGTTTGACGGTGGCGGTGCTTGAACCTCAGGCGATTGATGGGAATAAACAACCCATGCATAAATCGGTAGGAGGTCGTCATGGTGGGTAATTTATTTTATAAAGTTGTAAAAACAATATCACTGTCAGCTTTATTGGCGGCAGTAGTTACAAGTGTTTCTGCGTCACCAGAAATTCAGCACTGGGAAACCAGTAAAGGAGCAAAGGTTTACTTTGTTCCTTCAAATGATATTCCTATGGTTGATTTACGTATTGTATTTGATGCGGGTAGTGCGCGGGATGAAAAAAAATCGGGTACAGCTGTTATGACTAATGGTCTGCTGGCCGAAGGTGCTGCGGGTAATGATGCGCAAATGCTGGCAGAGAAATTTGAGGCAGTAGGTGCGCAGTTTGGAAATGGTTCGCTTAAGGACATGGCCTGGTTAAGTTTGCGTAGTTTGCGTGATGATAAATATTTACAGCCAGCATTAAAAAACTTGCAGAATATTTTGCTTAAGCCAGATTTTCCCAAAGTCGCCTTTCAGCGAGAATTAGAACGATTAAAAATTTCGGTGAAGGCAAAGAAGCAATCGCCAGATGCGATTGCATCGGATCGATTTTTTGCAGAACTGTATGGTAGTCATCCGTATGCGTCACCAAGCACGGGCACAGAAGAAAGTTTACAGAAGTTAAATATTCAGGATCTTAAATCATTTTATAAAAAATATTATGTCGCACGTAATGCGGTGGTTAGCCTTGTTGGGCAGTTAAGCAGAGCAGAAGCCGAGGTGTTGGTTAACAATCTGCTTGCAAAACTGCCTGCTGGGAGTGCACCTAAAGAGTTACCTGAGGTTATGCCGCTTGAACAGGCCAAAACGATTCACATTGATTTTCCATCCACGCAAAGTACGGTAATGATGGGGCAGGTTGGTATGGCCAGAGGTGATAAGGACTATTTTTCATTGTATCTTGCAAACCATGCCTTTGGCGGCAGTGGATTCGGTTCGCGCTTAATGCATGAGGTACGTGAAAAGCGTGGCCTTGCGTACAGTACTTACAGTTATTTTTCACCTATGCATCAAGCGGGTCCATTTTTAATTGGCTTGCAAACACGTAATGACCAGGTAGACGAGGCGATGAAAATTATTCATGCCGAGCTGGATAAATATGTGGCAGAAGGCCCCGGTGAAGATGAGCTACAGGATAGTTTAAAAAATATAACCGGTGGTTTTCCGTTGCGTATAGATAGTAATAAAAAAATAGCAGAATATTTATCTGTGATTGGCTTTTATGGTCTGCCGCTGGATTATTTAAGTACCTTTGTAAGTAATATAAATAAACAAAATAAAACCAGGCTGGACGATGCTATAAAGCGCCGCATTGAGCCGCAGAAAATGCTCACGGTTATTGTCGGCGCTAAGCAAAATTAATGAGTCGTAAATCCGTCGTTAAAAATAACGCCAATAAAGGGCTGGGTAAGCTACGTATTATTGGTGGTGAATGGCGCAGTCGACAATTGCCAGTGGTTGATTTGCCTGGCCTGCGACCAACCACAGATAGAGTGCGCGAGACATTATTTAACTGGCTAAAAAATGATATTCCCGGCGCGCATTGTCTGGATTTGTTTGCCGGAAGTGGTGCGCTGGGCTTTGAAGCCGCCTCAAGAGGCGCCGCATCTGTAACTATGCTTGAGTTGCAGAATAACGCGATGCAGATATTAAAGAGTAATAAGCAATTGCTTGGCGCAGATACAGGCGATATTCATAATAGAGCCAATAATATTGAATTAATCCAGCAAGATGCATTGAACTGGTTGTCTGCTTATCAGGGGCAATCATTCGATGTGGTTTTTTTAGATCCGCCGTTTGATAGTGATTATTTGGCAAAAGCGATTCAACAATTAGATGAGAAAGGCTGTTTGGCTGACAATGCATGCATATATTTAGAATGTGCAAATCATCAGCCACTACCGGCATTACCTGCAGGCTGGTTGTTATCTAAAGAAAAGAAGGCGGGTCAGGTTAATTATTATTTAGTCAGATATAATGCCGTGGTCTAACGCAATATTTCATTTATCAGTATAGTTCTGGGTATAATTTGAAATAATTAATCATAAGGAAACGGCATGTCTGTTGTTGCGATATATCCGGGAACGTTTGATCCAGTGACCAACGGTCACGCCGATCTGGTCGCGCGTGCATCACGTTTATTCGATAAAGTGGTTGTCGCCATCGCGGCCAGCCCATCAAAAGCGCCGTTGCTTGAGCTCGATCACCGTATAGCGCTGGCTGAAGAGGTACTATCCGGACATGAGAACGTGGTTGTTTGCGGGTTTTCTGAGTTGCTGGTCGATTTTGTCCGCAAACAGCAAGGCAACGTGATTTTGCGTGGCCTGCGAGTGGTATCAGATTTTGAGTATGAGATGCAATTGGCCAGTATGAACCGGCATTTGGCAGCGGAGATAGAGACGCTATTTCTGACACCTTCGGAAAAAAGCAGTTTTATCTCATCTACCCTGGTAAAAGAAATCGCTTATCATCATGGGGATGTCTCAGAATTTGTCCATCCACTGGTGGTTGAGGCGTTGAAGCAAGGTTACGCTTAAAGTATTACGCCTAGTAAGGGCGAAATTTGTAATTTTTAGGTATAATCATCTGCTAATATTTTGGGGCTGTGCAGATTGGTATACAAAAACGGCTTTTATGAGTCATTGTTTGAGCCAGAATAGTGCTGCAGAGATTGAATATTGGTCTCATCGGGGCCAGATAATTACCCAAATAGATACCCAGATACTTATTTAGTTTAGGAGCAATAGATGGCATTAATCATAACTGACGAATGCATTAACTGTGATGTGTGCGAACCGGAGTGCCCAAATGAGGCTATTTCTCCTGGCGATGAAATATATGAAATCGATCCTAACAAATGCACGGAATGCGTCGGTCATTATGATACGCCGCAGTGTGTAGAGGTTTGTCCAGTGGACTGCATTCCTAAAGATGAAAATCATGTAGAAACTAAAGAAGAGTTACTGGAAAAATACAACGCTCTGGTGGGTAAATAAAAAGATAAAACAAAGGCTCCTTCAGGAGCCTTTGTTTTATCTGTCTTATCAATTCTCAATGTTTAACAACAAACATTAAAAGAGAGAATGAAGCAATGAAAAAAATAATCACACTTTTCCTCTTTTTGTTCGCCTTTAGCTCATATGCAAAACAACCGGCGGGTATTGCGACTGCGCATCCCATGGCTACAGCTGCGGGTGAAAAAATTCTTGCGCAGGGTGGTAATGCATTTGATGCCGCTGTAGCGATTAGTGCGGCACTTGCGGTTGTTGAACCTTACAGCTCGGGACTTGGTGGCGGTGGTTTCTGGTTATTGCATCGCAGTAGCGATGGGTTTGAAACGATGCTCGATGGCCGAGAAAAAGCGCCGCTGCAAGCTCATCGTGATATGTATTTAGATGATCAAGGTAATGTAATTCCAAAGGCATCAATGGATGGCCCGTTATCTGCGGGTATTCCTGGCGTGCCTGCCGCACTAGAGCATTTATCAAAGAAGTATGGGCGTCTTACTTTAAAGCAAAGTTTACAACCGGCGATTAATTATGCACTTAATGGTTTTAAGGTGGATGAGCATTATCGGCAGATGGCTCAGTTTCGTTTAAAGGCATTGCGTACGTCGCCAGCGGCTGCGGCAATTTTTTTACATAAAAATGAAGTTCCAGCCCTGGGTTATATTATTAAGCAGATAGATTTAGCCAATACACTAAAGGCGATGGCAGAGCATGGGTCTGCTGGTTTTTATCGCGGCAAAGTGTCTGAGAAATTATTAAGTGGTGTTAAACAGGCTGGTGGCATTTGGCAGGAAGACGATTTTAAAAAATATTTTGCGCTAGAAAGAAAGCCTGTCGTCGGGCAGTTTCATGAAATGAAAATAACCACTGTTGCGCCACCATCTTCCGGTGGCATTACAATGATAGAGATTTTAAATCAGCTAGAAAACTATTCTTTAAGTGCGCTGGAGCCATCGCAAGCAGCGCACCTGGTTATTGAATCAATGCGCCGAGCCTATCGAGATCGTGCGCAGTTTTTGGGCGATAGTGACTTTGTCTCAGTACCAGTTAAGCGTTTAACAAATAAATATTATGCAGCAGGGCTGGCGGCAACTATTCATCCGGATAAGGCTACATTGAGTAGTTCTTTGCCTGGCATAGCACATGATAATAACAGTCAGGATACTACACATTTTTCAGTTATAGATCATGATGGCAACCGAGTATCTGCAACACTATCGATAAATTATCCATTTGGTTCATGTTTTGTTCCACCTGGTACGGGTGTGTTATTAAACGATGAAATGGATGACTTTTCATCTAAGCCCGGTGTGCCCAATGCGTATGGCCTGGTTGGTGCAGAGGCCAATGCAATAGAACCGGGTAAACGCATGTTGTCGAGTATGTCGCCTACTTTTTTAGAGACCGATGAAAAAATTGCGGTGATCGGCACACCGGGTGGCAGCCGTATAATTACCATGGTGTTATTAGGAAGTCTGGAATTTTATTTTGGTGCAGATGCGCAAAGCATTGTGAATCATCCGAGATATCACCATCAATATTTGCCCGATGTTGTTTTTTATGAGAGCGATGCATTTAATAAAAAAACGCTGGATGAATTGTCAGCCAAGCATCATCAGTTGAAAAAATCGGATACTACATGGGGAAATATGCAGCTGGTTATTTGGGATAAGATAAATAAGGAAATGTCAGTCGCATCCGATCACCGCGGTATTGGTCTGGCCAAGATTATTAATTAGTTCGTTTGCTTTAAAATGGAAAGTGCGAGTTCGGCACTTTCTAAAGCGCCTTCAAGATAACCGCCATAATCTATGGCGGTTTCTGTTCCTGCCAGAATAATATTTCCATTGGCCAGACTGCGGCTAGCGGTTGCCGGGTATTGTGGATGGTGTGCGTTTGTCTTTATATCGATTTCACTGGCCGTAAAAATATCCGTGCTCCAGTCCATTATTTGTATGTCGTTAATATTTTGACTGACATGTCCAAATAATCGGCTTAGTTGCTCCTTGCATAAAATAATTAACTCTTCGGTATTAAATTGTGCGCGCTGCTGAGCGTTTAAACCAATAAACGCGGTAAGTGCATAATATTCTTCGGTTGCAGGTGAGCCGTCATATATTTCTGACATAGGCCCCTGCTGACTAAAAACTTCGCCAGATAAATTTTCTTCACGCCAAAAGGCATGTTCATAAATAAAAACAATTTTACAATGCCCTGCCATCCAGGTCGGAGTGTCTCTCCATTGCTGCAAAATATTATTTTCCACTGGTGGTTGAAAGGTAATTTGTTGTTCTAGTATGCGCAGTGGTAGCGCAATAATAATTTTATCAGCAGAGTAAGTTGTTTCATGGCCATTACTGTTTGTGTTAATGCACATTGTTTGCTGATCGATACCAAGTACCTGTGTATTGGTATGAATAGATGAATCAATTATTTCACTGGCTAATTTATCAATGAGTGATTTGCATCCGCCAACTATTCGGTAAGATTGTCCATGTGATGATTGATTAGCATAACGTTGTATGTTGCCGGCGTTTGTTTCGTACAGCATGTCGCCCTGGGTGAATTGTGGGAATGTTTTTATATTGAGTGCCAGTAATAATTTTTGCAGGCGAGGTTGAAGTTGTGGCCAGCACCATGCAGGGCCTAAATCAATATTACTATTATTCTGTTCTCCAATAGACGGTGAGAGAATGCGCCCGCCGACGCGTGTGCGCGCTTCAAGTAGTATGACGTCATGTTCATCACGTAATTTCCATGCGGCATATAAGCCGCTTAGGCCTGCGCCAATGATAATAACGGAGTGGTGATCAGACATATGTAATAGGCTGATTTAAGTGGCCGGTTTTTTGTAGCACTAAACAGTTTTCCTTTACCTGAATATTCTGCATGCTATTGGCTGGCAGGCGTAGCCAGCTGCCTGCGGTATAGCTAGCTTGCTGGTCACTAAAGCTACCTTGTAAAATAAAATATTCAACGCCACCCGGGAACTCTAAATTATCCAGCTGGATTCCCGCTGGCCAGCGCATCATACAAACTGTTTCGTAGTCTGCAGAGAACAGTGGCAGAATATCACCCGTAATATTGTTTTTTTGCCAGAGTGTTTCATCATGCGTATTGATAGAAAGTTGCTGTTTATCATCCGCGTGCATTTGCCAGAGCTTTACCAGAATGGTGCATCCATTTTTACTGTGTGGCGCGTGTCCGGTGCCTTTAGGGTTACGCACATAAGAGCCGGTGGGAAAGTCTGCGTATTGATCTGAAAATATACCATCAAGGACTAAAAATTCTTCACCACCGCCATGAACGTGCCCGCTAAATTGACTGCCTGGTGCAAAACGAACAATCGTCGTAACCCGTTCAACGGGTGGTTGTTCGTCATCGCATTCAATGCGTAATCGATCTACGCCAGCGGAAGGTGAGGTTTCCCAGTGTTGTTGATTAATATTACAGGTGGCGCGTTTTGTTAAGTCGGCATTGAGTTTCATAAAGGAATTATACGCAAAGGCCGCTTAAGATAATGCAGCAGAAGAAAAGTTTACAAGGAGACCCTAACGAAATAGTCGTTATTATTCCAGGCCAAAACCATCTGGTGATTCATGTGCGGTGTAATTTTCTGCATCTTTTACTTTTTCGATACAGTGTAATAATTTCATATGATCATGTTCAGACTGCCCGTGATTCATATAGAGGTCCGCATATTTGAGTAAGTCTTCGTAAAATGGCAGGCGATAATTATAATTAAGCAGGCTCTTTGCTATAAAGGCAGGGTCATCGTCATGTTCCTTCATGGTAGCAGCCGTAGTCATTGCAATTTTAAGTTCGTCGTTAGTTGGTTTGCTCATATTTTTCCCGCTTATACTACTCAATGCAGCTCATTTAATATGTATCACATAGAAGCTTGATATAATGTTACAAATTGTAGCTTATTGAATGGTAATTATTATGTCAAAAATAAAAATTGGTGTGTTAACCGCTTCGGATAGAGCGAGCGCAGGCATCTATGAAGACCTCTCCGGGCCGGCTATTATTGCCACATTGAATGATTATCTGACCTCTGAATGGGAGCCTGTTTATAAGGTCATCGCGGATGATCAGGCCGGCGTTGAGGCATGTTTGATTGAAATGCAAGAGGCGGGCTGTTGTTTAACGGTTACCACCGGCGGTACTGGCCCGGCATTGCGAGATCTGGTGCCAGAGGCGACAGAGGCTGTATGTGAAAAAATGATGCCGGGTTTTGGTGAGTTAATGCGCCAGGTGAGTTTGCAATATGTCCCCACGGCTATTTTGTCAAGACAGACCGCGGGTATTCGTGGCAAATGTTTGATTGTCAATTTACCCGGCAAGCCAAAGTCTATTCGGGAGTGTCTGGATGCAGTATTCCCAGCGATCCCATATTGTATCGATTTAATTGAAGGGCCATATCTGCAGACTAATGAGGAAGTTATTAAGGCGTTTCGCCCAAAGGCAAAATAATTGTGCTGGGTTGAAAAACTGCAAAAGCCTGATTGTGTCGGCTTCATTGCTTATATTTATTGCGCTAACAGGTAATCTTTACGCAGGAATTCGTTATTTGGGGTTGAATTTCTACAGATAAACTCTATCTTATCCATCTGGTAATTTTTTAAGAATTTATTGAGGTAGGCGAGCCTGCCTCTATTCCCTCAGTTTGAGATAACTAATAATAAGGAGCCTGTCATGGGTGTACTAGTTGGTCGTGAAGCACCGGATTTCACAGCAGCAGCTGTTTTAGGAAATGGCGAGATTGTTGATGCATATAACCTTAAAGATTCAATTAAGGGTAAGTATGCTGTTATTTTCTTTTACCCATTAGATTTCACATTTGTTTGCCCATCTGAGCTAATTGCATTCGATCACCGTCTAGAAGAGTTCAAGAAGCGTGGCGTTGAAGTAATTGGCGTATCTATCGATTCTCAATTTACACATAATGCATGGCGTAACACGGCTATCAACGATGGCGGTATTGGCCAGGTTAAATATCCATTAATCGCTGATGTGACTCACTCAATCTGTAAAGATTATGATGTTGAGCATCCTGAAGCGGGTGTTGCATTCCGTGGTTCATTCCTTATTGATACTAAGGGAATGGTTCGCCATCAGGTCGTTAACGATCTTCCATTGGGTCGTAACATTGATGAGATGCTTCGTATGATCGACGCTCTACAATTTACTGAAGAGCACGGTGAAGTATGTCCAGCGGGCTGGAAAGAAGGCGACAAAGGTATGACTGCATCTCCAGACGGTGTTGCGGACTACCTGGCGACTGAAGCTGATAAGCTTTAATAGCTAACAGTTTTAGTTAATAAAAAAGCCGTAGGCATTTGCTTACGGCTTTTTTGTTTATACGGTATATAAAAAATATTTTGGAGTTATTCTTTTTGCCACTTCATGGCTTTGGATACATCCTCAAAAAAACTATTCGTAAGGTCTACGTCCGAGTCATAAAAAACAGCAAGCCATATCAGGCCAAGAAAAATAGCGATGAAAATAATTCCTCCAAAAACCTGGCCTAAATCGATTTTTTTCTTATATTTTTTTGGCATTTTTCTACAGTTTATAAATTGCGTGTGTTCATCCTAAAAGAAAACGCAGGAAATACAAGTGGTTATTCGTTTGCCAGTGAAGCCTATTTTTGGCAATGTGTACAATAAAAGCTAGATCGTTGTGCCTGGGTAATTTGTTTAATGGGCTTTCCGCAGCTAGGGCAAGGTTGACTGGTTTTTCCATACACCAGTAAGGTCTGTTGGAAATAACCAGGCTTACCATCCTGTTGAGTAAAGTCTTTTAAGGTGGTTCCACCTTGCTCAATGCTACGTTGCAATATGGATTTTATAATTGGGATAAGTTTCTGGTAGCGAGCTAGTGATATTTTATTCGCCAGACATTTTGGATTAATGCCTGCGCTAAATAAAGATTCATTGGCATAAATATTACCTACACCAACGACGATATGGCTATTCATTAAAAATGTCTTAATTGCAATTTTTCGCTTGCGGCTCATTGCATAAAAGTATTCTGCCGTAAACTCATCGCTTAATGGCTCTGGTCCAAGCTTAATCAGTAGTTTGTGTTTAAGCGGGTCTTTTTTTGTCCATAATACAGCACCAAAACGCCGCGGATCGCGTAGGCGTAAAATCTTATTGTTGGCAAAACATATATCAATATGGTCATGTTTTTCAGCAGCAATATTTTTATCTACAATGCGTAGGCTACCGGACATACCTAAATGCATAATTACTGTGCCGGTATCAGTGCGTAATAAAATATATTTTCCACGACGTTCAACCTGGCGGATAATCTGCTGAGTAAGCTGTTTTTTTAAAGTAGCGGTAATCGGCCAGCGAAGCTGTTTTTGGCGAATAACAACATCCGTAACGGCCTGTTTAAGAATGTAGGGTTCTATGCCGCGTCGCGAGGTTTCAACTTCCGGTAATTCAGGCATTATCTGTTCCAGGTAATTGATTCTGCGGAAGTGTTGTGCCAGCTGGTTCGCTTATAGTATTAAATGGGCCAAAGAGTTTTTTCTTAAGCGAGCTATCCATATGGTACTCAATGCCCAGATCTGGACGCGCCAATATTAACCATGGGTCATCATCGGATAGCTCAAATATAATATTGCTGTTTTCAAATGAAATTTTTATCATACCCAATTTTTTTCGCGGCATATATTTGTGTACGGCAAATGCCTGTGCACTGCGCCAGTTTTCGAGTAGCGTTTGAATTTGATCCGCATTTAAAACATTGTCAGGAATTTTTTTTGAGGTGCTTTTCCAGTGAGCGGTTCCGGTCTTTTTTATTTGCAGATCAGGCAGAGATAATGCAGTGATTGTCTGTTCAGGAAGCAGTCTCAAATCCACAAAGGTGGCGGCTTGTGCGCTAACCAATGGATAGGTTTGGTCATTGACTAATACGAGCTTATTGCCGCTTTTCAAATAGCGTTTATTATTTAAGGGGTTGGATTTTCCAAAAGATATTTCAGTGCTGTTAAAGATAATGCGTGCCCTTGGTTTGTCTAGTGCATAGTGCTGCAAATTTAATGCGCTGCTATCGTAGCTTTCATCTATAGGTGTCTGGCTTAAGCCAAGCAGGGTATTCACCCTGAATTGATGTGCCTTTATGGCATAGGGTTTGATCATATGCCATTCCGTCGTACCAGTGGGTGAATTGTTTTTTTGTAAAATAATATCTGCGTTATTGTCTCGTGGGATACGGATGCTGTTTATTTTGTCAATAGAAAGATCCGTGATGCGTTGAATCTCTACAGGCTTATTTTTAGTGTTTATATAAAAACCGATGAAGGCTAATAAAACGAAGAGTAATAATATATTGGCAAGCGTACGTGAGTTCATAAGTAGGGTATTAATTTTTATTGTTTACGTCGTTTAAACCAGATGTAGGCACCGCTAGAAAATAGCATTAAAGGCAGACCGATTAAAAAAAATAAACCGATAATGCTTGTATAGGTGGCGGATAAGTTGAGCCTTAAGTCAGGAGCGGTCTTTGGGCTGATGGTAATGAGACGATCATCCTTGGCCAGCCAGTTCATGGTTTTTATAATAAAGTCGAGGTTGGCGCCATGGCCAATATTACTATTGCTTATAAAGTCCGTATCACCAATAACCACAATTCGTTGTGCAGCTAAACGATCAGCATTTTTAATTTGGCGTTGTTGAGCCATACCTAATGAGAGTGGTCCGTGAGTATCTTCAGCAGGGTTAAATTCAACGATAGAAGACAAATCACCTGTTTCGGCCCAGCTATTTTCAGAACTAATCAATAAGTCTGACTGAATCCACGGATGATCTGTATTGCTCTTCTGTGCATCGTTTTGTTGCGTGGTGGTTTGTATGGCCGTGGCAACGGTGAACAAGGTAAAATATTTCATTTTTTCGGTAATAGGGTGCATTTTGTATTCTAAAACAGGAATCATTGCAGGGTGGCTAAGTTTGAGCATACGACTGATTTCAGGATTGTCATCAACCAGTGTGCCTTTAATGAATTTAATCTGTAAGGCATCCTGCAGGCTTTTTTGCGAGGCATCCGGCTGTGGGTCCTGCAACCATAACAAGTTTCCTCCATTGCGGATAAAGTCTAATATTTTTTCCTGCTCATTTTTTAGCAGAGGTGTTTTAATGCTTCCAATAACAAGCACGTTGCTTTCATTGTCATCGCTATTCACAGGCAATGTCTGTTGCAGTAAGTTTATCGACTGACTGTTAAAACCCTTATTGGCTAACTGTGTATTCAGGCTGCTGTAACCCGAGGCACTGTTGTCGCTGATATTGCGTTCATTGTGATTGGCAATAAACAGCAGCTTAGGTTTTTGTTTGCGTTGTAGGCGAAGCAGGGCATTACTCAAATTTTCTTCGCTTAAACTATCAATAAGCTCTAGTTGCCCCTGATATTCAATAACGGTTTGCCCATAACGCTGGATGCCATCTGCCTTTGCCTGTTCGATAAAAATATCAGGATTGATTAACTGGAATTCAAAATCGGATTTATTATTTGCGTAGCGTTGAAGTATTTCCTTGACCGCCTGATTGAGTGCGGGGTCATTCGTCTGGTAACTACGTAGCTTTACCGGTGCGGATAATTGTTTTAATAAGGCGAGTGTCTCCTGGCTTAAGGAATGACGTTTACCTGCTGTCCAGTCGCTGCGTATATCATATTCATTGCTTAGCCAGCCAGCAAATCCAATACAGCCGAATAGCAATATAATAAAAATTAAATGCTGAATACGATAGTTAAGGCGTGAGCTTTTTGTTACCAGCATTAGTGTTGTAACCTTTGTGCATCTAGCTGGCGAATACTCAGCAAAATAAAACCAAGACTAAATAATATAAAGTAGGCAAGGTCGGAGCCATAAACAATACCACGTAACATTTGTAAGCTATGGTGAGTCATAGATATATAGTTAAAGAAATTGCCGCCAGTAGCATCACTGGTGCTAGCAATATTAATAATCCAGAACATAATGAGCAGGCCGTATGTGCTGGCGGCAGCTGTAACGGCCTGTTTGCTGAGTGATGACATGTACAGGCCAAGCGCGGTAAAGGCGGCTACATTAAGTAACTGTCCTAGCATGCCAGCTGCAAATTTCCCCATATCTAAATCTGTTGCAACGATTAGAGACAGCGGCATTAAACTGATTTGTAAAATTAGCAAAATAAAAAACAATAAAGCGCCGAGATATTTTCCCAGCACAATTTGTGTCATAGATATAGGCGATGATAATAAAAGTTGTAATGTGCCATTTTGCTTTTCTTCGCTCAGCAGGCGCATTGTAATGAGTGGCGCAATCATTAATAGTAAAATTTTAGAAAAATCGAATAGCGGTGCAACAATAAGATCGGTTACACCGGGAGCATTTTTAATGTTGATTAAATCCGCCTGCAAGGTATAAAAATATTCAATAAAACCCAGAAACTTCCACGCAAGAATAATTTGCAAACCGCCCATTATTACCCAGCCTAAAGGAGATAAAAACAGGCTGCGAAATTCACGTAAGGCGATGTGTAAGATCATTCTGTACCTGCATTGGCATATGCGCCAGTTTCGCTAGACGTGAGTTGAATGAATATCTGTTCCAGGTTGTTTTCTGCGGGACTCATTTCTAATAGCCCCCAGTTTTGCTTGACGCAATATTCACTGATGCTGGCGAGTGAATCGTGTAAGTGGTCACCGCTGATCAGGTAGCGACCTGAAGTTGTTTGTTCAGCCGACTGGATGCCGGGAATATTTAATAGTGCATCAGTCTGTACATTTTCATGCAAGCGCAGTGCGAGCTGATTTATTTGCTGTAGCTCCGCCATGCTTTTGTTAAATACCGAGCGGCCCTGTCGAATAATTTGCACGCGTGTGCAAACCGCCTGTACCTCGGGCAGGATATGTGTCGATAATATAATGCCGTGGTGTTCGCCGAGCTCAGTGATTAAGCTGCGGATTTCGCGCATCTGGATGGGGTCCAGGCCTACCGTGGGCTCATCTAAAATAATTATTTTGGGGTGATGAATTATGGCCTGTGCAATACCCACACGCTGTTGATAGCCTTTCGATAAATTACCAATCAGGCGCTTGCCGTGCTTATCTAATCCGCAGCGTTGTTTTGCCTGTTCGCGGTAATCATTTAATTTGTTTTTTTCGGTATGTCTTAAACGCGCCGCATAATTAAGATATTCATCAACCGTCAGCTCGCTGTATAGCGGTGGTTTGTCGGGTAAGTAACCAATATGTTGTTTGGCCAAATTCGCTTGATCGAGCAGATCGATGCCATTAATTTCTATTTTACCTGCACTGGGGGCGAGCACGCCGCAGAGCATTTGCATGCAGGTAGATTTTCCTGCGCCATTGGGGCCGAGTAAACCTAAAATATCGCCCTGTTTTAATTCAATGGAAATATCGTTTACCGCATGAGTATCGGCATAATAGCGGTGTAAATGCTGGGCGTTAATGAGTGTGCTGGACATGGGGCAAAATAGTATCAGGAAACACGTAGCATACAAGTGTCATCTACCTGTCTATGCTGTGAAAATTTATCCTTAATTGTTGTGCTTTAGGTATTATGTGACGTGGTTTTATAATGCAGGTATGTGAATGAGTGCGCCGCGTTATATTTGAAAGTTAATTCAACGATTATTATTGGGCGTATTTAGAGTCTATGGCAAATCATTGGCTGGGTGTAGATACCGGCGGAACCTTTACCGATTTTGTTTATTATGATGGCGATCGTATTCGCATTCATAAAGTTTTGTCTACGCCGCAATCACCAGAAAAGGCAATTCTGCAGGGCATAACCGAAATGCAGATAAGTACTGATGGCCTGCATTTAATTCATGGCTCAACTGTGGCGACCAATGCGGTGCTGGAAGGCAAGGGCGTTAATACGCTTTATGTCACCAATACTGGCTTTGCAGATGTGCTAACCATCGGCCGGCAGGCACGGCGCGAATTATACAATTTGATGCCACAACCCCGTGAGCCACTTATCCCCAAAAGCCATTGTCTGGAAATAAATACACGACTCTCCGCGAAAGGCGAGTTATTGCAGCCATTATTGCCGGCAGATATAGATTTATTATTACAACAGATAAAACAGCTAAGGCCCGATGCGCTGGCGATTAATTTACTGTTTTCATTTTTAGATGCCACGCAGGAAAAAACATTGCAGCAGGCAATCGAGAAAATGCCGTTAAACAAGGGGGATGCGCGGCCATTTGTTTGTTGCTCGGCGGATGTGCTGCCGGAGTATAAAGAATATGAGCGTGGCATGGCGACGGCATTAAATGCCTATGTCTCACCATTGATGCAAGGTTATCTAAACCTGTTGGCTAAAAATATTTCCGCAGATGGCAATGCAGGTGGTGCAACTCTCAGCGTTTTGCAAAGCTCGGGTGGAACCATTAATGCACTTCAGGCCGGGTGTAATGCGGTAAGGCTTTTGTTGTCGGGGCCAGCAGGCGGTTTAAAGGGTGCGCAGTACGTTGCTGCATTAAGCGGGGAGTCGAAATTATTGAGTTTTGATATGGGGGGAACCTCAACGGATGTTGCCTTAATTGACGGGGAAATAAAATTATCCTCAGAAGCGAGTATTGCCGATTATCCCGTGGCTGTACCCATGGTAGATATGCATACCATTGGCGCGGGTGGTGGCTCAATTGCCACAGTAGATGCGGGTGGCCTACTCAATGTTGGGCCGCAGTCTGCCGGGGCCGACCCGGGACCCGCCTGCTATGGCAAAGGTGGTACGCAACCCACCGTCACCGATGCGAACCTGGTTCTGGGCCGACTTCGCGCCGATGGTTTTTTGGGTAAGGGCATGTCGCTGGATATAGAGGCGGCTCAACTGGCCATGCAAAAAATAGCACAGCCCCTGGGTTTATCTATTGAAGCCGCTGCATTGGGTGTTGTGCGCATTGCAAATGAGCATATGGTGCGTGCCTTGCGTAAAATATCCGTACAGCGTGGGTATGACCCCGAAGACTTTGTTTTAACCTGCTTTGGTGGGGCTGGCGGCCTGCATGTCTGTGCACTGGCAGATGCCCTGCGTATGTCACGCGCCATTGTGCCCGTGTATGGCGGTGTGTTGTCGGCGTTGGGCATGTTGGTGGCGCAACCTACGCGTGAGCTATCAAGTTCATTCATTCAAAATTTAAGCAGCAGTGATTTATCGCAGCTTGCAGAAAAATTCACCGAACTCGAACAGCAAGGCATGGCGGAGCTGCGCAGTGAGGTCAGTGGTGGTGAATTAAGCATTCAGCGTTCGATGGACTTACGTTATCAAGGGCAGAGTTTTACCCTGAATTTACCCTGGAATGGCTCAACACAGGCCGGGCTAGATGATCTGCAACAGGCGTTTAATCAGCTGCATGAAGGCACTTATGGGCATGCCTTGAATATGCCGGTAGAGCTAGTAAATGTTCGGGTGAGTGTTAAGGGTGAAAGACCCGCGTTTGAATTGCCGAAAATAATGCCGCAAGGTGAGAAAGGCCATAAAAATGTGTCGGTGAATTGTTCTGGATTTGCTCAGCCAGTGCCGGTGTATCAGCGGGAACAGCTAATGACTGGGCAGGCTATTCAAGGGCCTGCACTCATCCTGGAAAAGGTATCGACTACCCTGCTTGATACTCACTGGTCCTGTGTTGTGGATGACTGGGGGAATTTACTGCTAAAACGTAACTAGTGCTTTATATCAGCAGCCCTTGAGCTGTGTATTAAAATAGTACGTGCATTAAAAAGGGGGCTGATTTTCATCAGCCCCCTCTAATTTGATTATTGCGGATGCAATATCAAATAATTTTACTGAGGTACTACGTTGTTAGCACATGGGCCTTTTTGGCCTTGTCCTACTTCAAACTCAACCGCTTGACCTTCATTAAGCGTCGCGTAACCGCCGCCGTTTTTAATTTCTGAATGGTGAACGAAAAGATCCTTTCCGCCATCTTCTGGAGTGATAAAGCCGAAGCCTTTATCTGCATTGAACCACTTAACTGTACCCTTGCTCATCTTTTACTTTCCTATCAACTATTTGGTGTGTACCCGCTTTATATAACTAATTTAACTATATAACAACACCTTTAGCATTTTTTTCATATGGCAGGTGCGCAGTATTTTGCAAAATATAGCGTAATAGGCTGAGCAGGTAGGGGTTAGCTTGCCAGAAGGGTAATTTATCGGCAAATAAAATAAATTGCTAATATGCGATTTATTTCCTGCCGGTTTGCTTTGTGACAACAGCGTAATGTTTGGTGATGGGCATTTAGTTTGCGTTTTTATGCTTAATAATAAAGTACAAATATTCCTGTTCAGAACCATTCGGCATGGTGTGAATATCGGTTACAGAATCGATCAATTCAAGCTCGGCCTTTACAAGTTCTGCGCGCATTTTATCTTCATCATATTGCACAATGGGTAAGCCGCTACAGGTAGTAGGGCCATTAAATGAAAAAGTCCCCATAATCGCTCTACCCGATGTTTTTAGGCTTTTGGCGAGTGTCGTCATGTAGTTTGTGCGGTCATTGTCTTCGGTTAAAAAATGAAATACCGCACGGTCATGCCAAATATCAAAAGGTTTGGTGAATTCTGCCTGTGTAATATCCGCACATAGGTACGTAGGTTTATCGCCATGTTCTTCTAAACGATTTTTAATCGCCAATAAGGCTTCATTAGAGAGGTCAACTAACACCAGCTCCCGATAACCCAGTTCAATTAAGTGATCGACTAAAGTCGATGCGCCACAGCCGACATCGATAATAGATTGAGAGGGTACGGCCTTAATTTGAGATAAAAGTGCCAGCGATATTTGCGGGGTATTTTGATACCAGCCGACCTGTTGGTGGTCGCGAGTTTTGTAGATGTTTTCCCAGTGATCTCTTTTAGAATTCATAAGGCTATTCATTTATTAAGAAAATATGGCCCTAGTGTTTCACAGTGCAAAAAATGCCGTATTGATTTTCAGCAAGAATAACCGGGTTTATTTTTTTGCACTAAAGCATGCGCCAATAGTAGAGGCCGATGTCTTGTAATGATTTGTTCCCAATAGTTCTACGTCTTTAAAACCAGAATTCAATAATATTTTAATTAACTCATCACTTTCTAGTGTGCCGGCAACACAATTTTCCCAAGAGTTGTTACTACTACAAGTGCAATCCTGTGGGTTCTTCTCATCATTAATCATGTCAGAAAAACACAAATGACCACCGGGTTTTAATACACGGTACGCTTCGGTAAATACGCTTTCTTTTGAGTATGCCAAATTAATAGCACCGTTTGAAATAACAACATCAATGTAGTCGTCTTCAATTGGCAGCTTTTCAATAGAGCCTTCGAGTACGCTTATATTAGAAAGCCCAGCGAGGTTTGCATGCTGTGTGGCTTTTTCGACCATGGCGGGGGTTACATCAATGCCGTAAACGCGTCCCTGTTGACCTACTAGCAATGCCGCAACACAAAGGTCCAGACCTGCGCCGCAACCAATGTCAAGCACATAGTCTCCGGTATTAATCGCGCCGGTACTAAAGGGGTTACCTACCGCGGCACAGTAAGTCCATATCGTATCGGGAATTTGTTCTACCCACTCGGATTTGTATTCATGATTGAGTGCGTTTTGTAAGCCCTTATCCCAGCCAAAGTCTTTATTAGGATTGTTTGCTAAATCGGTGTACAAATTTACAACTGAATCATGATTCATATTGCTAGCCTGTGTGTGATCCATAACAGCTGGTGAGAGAAAAATCCGTATTTATGCTGGCGTTATTGTCGTTTCAATAGTAACTCGTTGTCAATGGGTATGAACTTAGATGCTGCATTAATTAAAGAGGCTGCGGTGAGTTGGGTGACGCCGTAGACTTCAACCGAGGTGTTATAGTCATTGCGCACTTTATCTACCAGTAAACCAAAGTCACCATCGCCGGAGGCGAGTACAAGCACATCGGCATCTTTTGCGTATTCCATCGCATCAATGGTAATGCCCACATCCCAGTCACCCTTGGCCGAGCCATCGGCGCGTTGAATAAAGGGCTTTAGTTTTACCTCAAAACCAATGGCGCGCAAAATATTCTGAAACTGCCGCTGTTTTTTATCACCCCGATCAACCGCATAGGCAATCGCCTTTACCACTTCACGGCCTTGCGTGGCCTGCGCCCAAAACTCGTTATAGTCAAAGTTACAGTGGTGTACACTTTTCGTGGTGTAATAAATATTTTGTACATCAACCAGTAAAACAGTTTTTTCCATTAAGCTCTCAAAGTTTGTAAGTTGTAAGTTAGCGCAGTGGCTTATATTTAAGCGCGTGTGCTGCGCGCCGAGTATGGCACAGTTTCATAATGTTTTGTTTTTCATCCTCGCCGGTTTTTGCCCACTGCATAATTTCATCAATGCTACGAAAACAGCCCAGGCAAATATTATCTTCATTAAGGCAACAGTTTCTTACGCAGGGTGATGGGGTAGTTGTCATTATGTTTTAAGAGATATCGAATTCAATGTACTGTTATATCTTTTCGGTAGATTGATTTCCAGCAATAAATGGGTCGGAATGGACCCCACTTATTATTCTGGAACGTATTGTTAGGCTTGTGTAAACGTGTGCTGTATAGGTTATTAGTTGTATGAATTAGCATTATTATGCGTTATTTAGAATTAGTTGTGACGCAGTCAGATGGATGACCTTTCTTTCCTTTAGTGAGTGCGTCCCTCATGCCGTTCCATACGCAATTAATTTCTTTGTTGATATTATTTTTTTCACTTTCAGTTAATACTTTATTTTTACTAGTTTTAATAGAAGGCCTAGGCTTTTTGTGTGCGACTGATTCAGTAGATTTTACGGTGATTGATGTATGTTTAATTGTAGTCACAGCACCCTGTGCTTGATTTGATGGTGGAGGTGACGACGTGTAATGTTTGTTACCATTCTCATCAGTCCAGAAGTAGAGGTCTGAAACTGCAGAACTGGTGAAGCAGATAACACTTAGTGTAGAAAATAATAAAAGTCGAATGTTGATTTCAAAATTCCTTTTTTAAAATATGAGCCTAACGCCTAGGTAAGGGGCTAGTAACCCAGTAGCTAGATTTGTAATTGTAGTGTTTAGAAGTGTAATTTATTAGTTGCATAGAAGCTACGGGTTATTAGTCCCGTTTGACCGCCTTGATACTCATTGAGCCTTCTCCAAGTTTAGTCATTATGACTAAACTCAAAGGTGACAAAACCAAAAGGAGAAAACCCAATGAACTTCTACAATAACATGCATCCCTACTACTGTGGAATAGATTT
>Ga0316206_1000866_pt1 | contig 32909 bp, 18 predicted proteins | sample 6monthpyrite_MG_FD_204942 | JGI IMG/M metagenome (GOLD analysis project Ga0316206, IMG submission 204942) | Microbial mat bacterial communities from mineral coupon in-situ incubated in ocean water Damariscotta River, Maine, United States -... | ecosystem: Environmental > Aquatic > Marine >... | reverse complement strand
GCGACGCGCGCCTTGAACTCGGGGCTGTGGGTTCGTCGTTTCTTACTCATTGGGGTCATGGTGCCTGCTGCGGCGACGGGTGCCCAGACTAACTTAGGGGTTGGCTCCCGGAGGTCCGACCATCTCTGCTAGAGCTCACAAAACGCGCGTTTCCACGGCCCAGGCTGTGCCCGATACCGATTTCTGGGCTGGGCCGCCGCAACGCTTCGGCTCTTCACCTCAGCTGACTCACATTCGAACTGGACCCGTTATCGGGGGCAGGCCAGGTGCACCTTGTGGGCCCGCCCGGAATCCTTGCGAGCGAAGTGTCCGCCGCCCACGTCCACCGTGGACACGAAAGAGCCCCGCTCACCGAATGGTGAGCGGGGCTCTTGTTAAAAACCCGGCGATACCTACTTTCTCGCAAATGCAATATCATCGGCAGTACTCGTTTTACGACCGTGTTCGGAATGGGAACGGGTATGGCCAAGCACCTATGGTCGCCGGGAAAACCTTCGACCGCAGCAAGCTGCCTGTCGAATAAAAAGAAAAGGTGAATTGGGATCCTGTTAGCGTAGCGAGGGGGGAATCATTCTTCTTCCCCTATGCCAACGCGTGACATATGAAAAGAAGAGGGTAAGTCGATCGTCCGATTAGTACTGCTCAGCTGAACGCATTGCTGCGCTTACACTTGCAGCCTATCAACCTGGTAGTCTTCCAGGGGACTGATAGGGATGACTCGTCTTGGAGAAGGCTTCGCGCTTATATGCATTCAGCGCTTATCCGTTCCGACCGTAGCTACCCAGCAATACCACTAGCGTGATAACTGGTGCACCAGAGGGTCGTCCTCCCCAATCCTCTCGTACTAGGGGAAAACCTCCGCAATCATCCTACACCCACACCGGATAGGGACCGACCTGTCTCACGACGGTCTAAACCCAGCTCACGTGCCGCTTTAATTGGCGAACAGCCAAACCCTTGGGACCTCCTTCAGCCCCAGGATGCGACGAGCCGACATCGAGGTGCCAAACCTCCCCGTCGATATGAACTCTTGGGGGAGATCAGCCTGTTATCCCCGGAGTACCTTTTATCTGGTAAGCGATGGCCCTTCCACTCGGAATCCACCGGATCACTAGGTCCTACTTTCGTATCTGCTCGAGCTATATCTCTTGCAGTTAGGCACACTTATACCCTTGCGCTCTACGTGCGATTGCTAACCGCACTGAGTGTACCATCGAGCTCCTCCGTTACCTTTTAGGAGGAGACCGCCCCAGCCAAACTACCCACCTGAAACTGTCCACGACCTGGATTCACAGTATCGCGTTAGAGATCAAACATGACGAGAGTGGTATTTCACCAACGGCTCCACCTGACCCTAAAGCCCGGCTTCAACGCCTCCCACCTATCCTACGCACGCCATGTCTAATACCAATATCAGGCTATAGTAAAGGTTCACGGGGTCTTTCCGTCCTGGTGCGGGAACGTGGCATCTTCACCACGACTACAATTTCACCGAGTCCGTTGTTGAGACAGTGCTCCAGTCGTTACGCCTTTCGTGCGGGTCGGAACTTACCCGACAAGGAACTTCGCTACCTTAGGACCGTCATAGTTACGGCCGCCATTCACCGGGGCTTCAGTTCGTAGCTTCGCTAATGCTAACCACTCCCCTTAACCTACCGGCATTGGGCAGGCGTCAGTCTGTATACAGCCTCTTAGACGAGTTCGCACAGACCTGTGTTTTTAGTAAACAGTCGCCAGAGCCAATTCTCTGCGGCCCCCTGAGGCTTCAGTCGTAAAGACCTACACCATAAGGGGCGCCCCTTATCCCTAAGTTACGGGGCAATTTTGCCGAGTTCCTTAACAACGGTTCTCTCGAGCGCCTTAGGATTCTCACCCCACCTACCTGTGTCAGTTTTGGTACGGATACCAGAAGAACTTCCTAGAGGATTTTCTCGGCGGTTGGTCCAATCACTTCGTGCTGAGCACTCGTCGTAACCTCTAGCTTTACGCATGCGGATTTGCCTACATGCCGGCCTCGGGCTTGAACGCACTATTCTGTCAGTGCGATGATCTTTCCTCCCGCGTCACCCCATCGGTATAACGCGCTTCCGGTAGTACAGGAATATTAACCTGTTGTCCATCGACTACGCCTTTCGGCCTTGCCTTAGGATCCGACTAACCCTGGGCGGATTTGCCGTGCCCAGGAAACCTTAGGTTTTCGGCGAGCAGGATTCTCACCTGCTTTATCGTTACTTATCCCGGCATAATCACTTCTAGAGCGTCCAGGTGTCGTTACCGTCACCCTTCACTCGCTTAGAACGCTCCCCTACCCCTATAAACAATCAGCGATCGTTTATAAGTCGCAGCTTCGGTTGCATGCTTGAGTCCCGTTCATTATCGGCGCAGAATCTCTCGACCAGTGAGCTATTACGCACTCTTTAAATGATGGCTGCTTCTAAGCCAACATCCTGGCTGTCTTAGAGGTTTCACTTCCTTTAAGACACTTAGCATGCATTGGGGACCTTAGCTGGCGATCTGGGTTGTTTCCCTCTCGACCACGGACCTTATCGCCCGCGGACTGACTCCCTGGATACGGTAAACGGTATTCGGAGTTTGGCTGGGGAGGGTACCTCGAAAGGCCCCTATCCCAATCAGTATCTCTACCCCCGTTTACTATTACCAGAGGCTAGCCCTAAAGCTATTTCGGGGAGAACCAGCTATCTGTGAGTTTGATTAGCCTTTCACTCCTATCCACAGGTCATCAGAGCAGTTTTCAACCTACACCTGTTCGGGCCTCCACGGACTGTTACATCCGCTTCACCCTGCCCATGGATAGATCACTCACTTTCGGGTCTAATCCATATGACTAAATTCGCGCTATTCACACTCGGTTTCCCTTCGGCTACGGACCTAAAGCCCTTAACCTCGCCACATAGATTAACTCGCCGGGTCATTATGCAAAAGGCACGCCGTCAGCCGTTGCTCCTAAGAGCCATAGGCCTCCGACCGCTTGTAGGTATATGGTTTCAGGTACTATTTCACTCCCCTAACTGGGGTACTTTTCACCTTTCGCTCGCGCTACTATTACGCTATCGGTCGTCCAGTAGTACTTAGCCTTACGGGGTGGTCCCCGCGGATTCACACCAGGTTCCACGTGTCTGGCGCTACTTGGGATGGGTACAGGAGTCTCCGAATCTTTCGCCTAAGGGGCTGTCACCCTCTGCGGCTGGCCTTCCCATGCCATTCGACTAGATTGGAGATTTGTAACTCCTTGATGCAATAACGGTAGCATCAGTACGTCCCACGACCCCAGTGCAGCAACGGCCGTTACCTTGGCACTACACTGGTTTAGGCTGACCCCCGTTCGCTCGCCGCTACTTGGGGGGTCGAGGTTTCTTTCCTTTCCTGCAGGTACTTAGATGTTTCAGTTCCCTGCGTTCCTTCCGCTTGCGCGGTGTTGAGAGATGAATCCCAACCGGTTTCCCGATCTCGGATATCTCCGGTTCAATGCCTGTTTAGCGGCTCACCGAAGCTTTTCGCAGCTTAACCACGTCCTTCATCAGCTCTGGACGCCTAGGCATCCACCATACACCCTTAGTAACTTACCCATTATATTCTTTACTCGGTACGCTACCAGGTTTTCCCAATTCACCTTGTTTTCAAAGAGCGTTACAAGCGAGATCGCTTGTAACTGAACTTGCTTTCAACTGCGATGTGTCAAGGTGGTGGAGGCGAAGGGACTCGAACCCACGACCCCCTGGTTGCAAACCAGGTGCTCTACCAACTGAGCTACGCCCCCATAAATGAGGAAGGCCTGCAGTAGTTGGTGGGCCTGGGAGGATTTGAACCTCCGACCTCCCGCTTATCAGGCGGACGCTCTAACCAACTGAGCTACAGGCCCCGCCTGGACACATCTCTACAGTGCGCAATGCACCGTAGAGTTAAAAGGAGGGTAACTTCAAGAGCCTTCGAGCTTGCGTCCCTATTCTCGCCACCAAGGTCATCCCCCCTGCCGAAGCAGATGGAACTCATCTTGGTGTCTAACATATCCGTTAGAAAGGAGGTGATCCAGCCGCAGGTTCCCCTACGGCTACCTTGTTACGACTTAGTCCCAATCACGGAGCTTGCTTTCGACGTCGTCCCCCCGAAGGTTGGACAAAACGGCTTCGAGCACTCCCCGCTTTCGTGGCTTGACGGGCGGTGTGTACAAGGCTCAGGAACATATTCACCGCGTCGTAGCTGATACGCGATTACTAGCGATTCCAACTTCATGCAGGCGAATTGCAGCCTGCAATCCGAACTGGGGTCCGCTTTTTGGGATTGCCTTGGCCTCGCGGCTTTGGAACCCTCTGTACGGACCATTGTAGCACGTGTGTAGCCCTAGCCATAAGGGCCATGATGACTTGACGTCGTCCCCACCTTCCTCCGTTTTGACAACGGCGGTCTCGCTAGAGTCCCCGGCATTACCCGCTGGCAACTAACGACAAGGGTTGCGCTCGTTACGGGACTTAACCCAACATCTCACGACACGAGCTGACGACAGCCATGCAACACCTGTATATGTTCCGACTCCGAAGAGTTGTCACCCTGCTTTCACAGGGCTAATCCATATATGTCAAGGCTAGGTAAGGTTCTTCGCGTTGCTTCGAATTAAACCACATGCTCCACCGCTTGTGTGAGCCCCCGTCAATTCCTTTGAGTTTTACCCTTGCGAGCGTACTCCCCAGGCGGAGCACTTAACACATTAGCTACGGCAAAGAGAGAAATAGGCTCTCCCCTTACCTAGTGCTCATCGTTTACGGCTAGGACTACCGGGGTATCTAATCCCGTTCGCTACCCTAGCTTTCGCGCCTCAGCGTCAGTAATGGCCCAGTGTGCCGCTTTCGCCACAGGTGTTCCTTCAGATATCTACGCATTTCACCGCTCCACCTGAAGTTCCACACACCCCTACCATTCTCAAGTCTACTAGTATTAGATGCAGTTCCCCGGTTGAGCCGAGGGCTTTCACACCTAACTGGGTAGACCGCCTACGCGCGCTTTATGCCCAGTGATTCCGAGCAACGTTTGTACCCTCCGTATTACCGCGGCTGCTGGCACGGAGTTAGCCGGTACTTCCTCTCGCTTTAGTCAGACACCTACTTATTGGGCAGATGCGGTTCCTATAGCGTGACAGTAGTTTACAACCCGAAGGCCTTCATCCTACACGCGGTGTCGCTCCGTCAGGCTTTCGCCCATTGCGGAAGATTCTCGACTGCAGCCTCCCGTAGGAGTCTGGGCAGTGTCTCAGTCCCAGTGTGACCGGTCGTCCTCTCAGACCGGCTAACCATCATCGCCTTGGTAGGCCATTACCCCACCAACTAGCTAATAGCCCGCAATCCCCTCCCTTAGCAGCGGCTAAAGCCGCCGTTTACCCGGTTTCAGATGCCATCATCCGGGACTATTCGGTCTTAGCTATCGTTTCCAATAGTTATTCCGATCTAAGGGGTAGGTTGATTACGTGTTACTCACCCGTTCGCCGCTCTACTCGCCCGAAGGCTTTCGCGCACGACTTGCATGCCTTATCCACACCGCTAACGTTCGCTCTGAGCCAGGATCAAACCCTTCAGTTATGAGTTTAATTCTGGTTATTTTGAGTTTGGAGGACGCCTGGCCGAAGCCGGCGTCCCTACGCTCGCTCTTAGGTCTTGAAGTTACCCTTGTTTTCAAAGAACAGCCGGGGCGCCGCTGTGAGCGGCATAGCCTCGACTTGGTCTCGTTATCCCCAGCCACGCGGCGCTCGGCGGCACGTGTCAGGGAGGGGAATCATAGGGATTCACAGGGGCGCGTCAACCTCTCACCCATGAAACGGGGAAGTTTCGACGGAAGCCATCAAATTTGTCGTCAGAACAGCCCCTAGGCCGCGTCTCAAACGGCCGCCTGGACCCCGGCCGAACTTGGCGAGCCTTCACCAACTTCAAGCGCTTGGCGGGTCTAGCTTCAGCCGGTGCTTGGCTCACAGCACCCCGGATGGACGTCATTGCGGATTGTCGAGCGACGCCGCCAGCTAGTCCTGATGACATGAGGGCCGACCCACCATCGGAGTCATCGGCAGCGCGTCAAGAGCGCCACACCGGCGCCGCGCAAGTTGCGGCGCTTCCCGCCTCTCCCCACGCGACGAGCACAAGGCCTTCTCGTCAAGGTGTCCAAGCACGCCCTTGTGATCAGCGCGCTCTTGAGGTGCCAACCAGAGATCCCTAGGAACCTCCAGCCCATGATCGCGACGTGGGGCGGGTCTGTGCTGCATCAGGATTCCGGGGGCGTCTAGGCGAAAACAGCTGCTAGGCAGCGGAGCGTTCAAGACACGCAATACCCGGAATAGAGGTCGTTCTCGGCACTCTAGGTCGAATCCGTGGTTTCGGCTAGATCACCAAGGGTCGTTCTAACAGCCCGTTGAGGAATGCTCGTGGCGAGACAAAGGCGTCTGCGCCTGCGCAAGAAAACCGAAGACGCGGAAGCGGCCCTGTCGGGTCGCCGAGCACGACCATTTCGAACCGAGGTGACCGGCGCGACACCGAGAGCACATACGGTCAATAAGGCGAAGCCGAAGTCGAGCATTTCGCGACGGCTTGCATGCTCCCAAAACACTCGGCCTTGCGGCAAACGGTCGGCGTCGACGTTGATCAGTCGTCAACTGTCGTAGTGCCACTGCTCGTCCTCAAAGCTGTACCAGATGAGGAATCCTCCGGTTGGGGTGTACTCGCCGATCTCCAACCGGTCGTTAGCCTCGTAGCGCCACGCGTGGCCTGGCCACTGATTGCTGAGCCAGAAGCTCTCGGGGAGCTGGTCGAGGGGCATCCCCCCATCGATGCTTCCATCACCTCCAAGGAGCTCCATCGTCATGAGTACGCGGATGCCTTCGCCCTCAATGCTCGACCGCAAGGTCCGATGCTTGACCTGGTGTTGGCCAGCCAGGAAAGAACCGGCCGCAACGACCGCCCAGGCGCCCCACCACAGCTTCGAAGTTGGCTTGTCGGTCGTCATGGGTTCGTTCAACTGCAGGGTCGATCATCGGCGGCCCGGACGGCCGACAGGGGCGGGTCGCTCAGCCTCAAGCCGAGCACTGTGAGGAACATCTTGAGACTAACCGATGAGGGCAGTCTTGTCCTGCGGCTCCGCGGGATCGACACGGCTGCGAAAGAGAGCTTAGGAGTCATGATCCAGGGTCTGCGACTGGGCAACTTGTGTGAGGAAGACCCTGTAACGTCGGACGCACCGCGCTCAGCCTCTCAGGCCGGTTCGGTACGGAGGCAGTCAAGCTCTAAAAGGACGGCAGGTCTGCTCTGCTGCCTGCAGCCGAGTTCATGACACAGATGCCGAGGGACTACGGAACCGGGTATCCCGTTACTTCTTGGCCTCGAGCATGCTCGTCTTGGCTCTCAACTTCGCCAGCACAAAAGGGGCCTCTTCTAGCGCTCCATCAGCAAATGCGGGCAGGAGTTCGCCCCACACGAGCTCAATCTCGGAACGCATGTCCTTGGTCTTGGATGTGATGACCACGACGGCGTCCAGCTTCGGAAGGATGATGCAGAACTGACCATACATGCCATCCCCCCGATAGCTTCCATCCAGATCCATCCAGAACTGGAAGCCGTAGCCCTGCTCCCAGTGACTCTTGGGATCGCTACCGTTTGAAGTCTGCTTGCGGGTGGCCATGTCCACCCAGCTCGCCGGCACGATCTGCTCGCCATGCCACATCCCACGCTGCAGGTAGAGCTGACCAAACTTGGCAAGATCCTCCGTCTTGAGATAGAGACCAAATCCCCCGAAGTTGATCCCCTCGGAATTCGAGTCCCACCCAGGCCGCTCGATCCCAAGCGGAGCGAACAGCCGTGGCATCAGGTAATCCAGAACGGTCTCGCCACTGACCTCTTGAACGATGGCTGCGAGCACGCATGAGCCTGGCGTGTTGTACCTGAAGTGCGTACCGGGCTTGTGCGGCACGGGGTGGCTCATGAAGCTCTTCACCAGATCCGGAGCCTGGGCCAACTCATACATGTCCATCTCCTCCTGGTGCCCTGCGGTCATCCTCAAGAGGTCGATCACACGCATGGCCTCAAGGTGCTCAGAGGGATCCTCTGGCACGTCGTTCGGGAAAATGTCGACCAAGCGATCATCGAGGCTCAGCTTGCCCTCATCGATCGCCAGCCCCACAGCTGTCCCGGTGAAGCTCTTGGTGAGCGACCACAGAATGTGCGGCTTCTCCGCCGCCTCGGGCGCCCACCATGCATCGGCGATCACCTTGCCGTGACGCACAACCATCAAGCTGTGGATCGAGTCCACCGTCTTGTCGGCCGCCTCAATGAACTTCAGGATGCCCGCGGAATGAACGCCCTGCGCCTCGGGTGTGCTGCGGGGCAGCGACGCAGACGGGCCGAAAAATGCTCGCGCCTCGGGCAGATTGGACTGGATCGTCGCCGCTTGGCCCAGGAAGGCCTGACCGGTAGCGGCCGCAACACACGTAAGAAGGAGCAGTCGTACGCCAAGCCTCATGAGCACAGGCTCCATCGACTTGCAATCAGTCGGGAGGCCGGGCCGGCGGTCTTGCTTCGCGAGGCTACGGGGCCTGACATCGGACACGTAGCTCGGCGGCGATTGAAGTTGATCAGCATTTGGGCGGCCAGTTGGAGCGTAGTTGAATGGCAGTGACTCTGCTCAACCCTAGAAGCAGGCCGCCCGCGCAACAAGCAGAAAGGAATCGTGATGCCAGTACAGCCTGGTGCAAGACTCACGCCTGCGGACAAGGCCCTTTGTGTCCGGGCAGCGAGCCTTCAATCCGTCCCGAACGCCTGCCTAGCGCCGTCGGCCGCACGACCCACGCGCACCACGCGATCGCCACGCCGCACCACGCCCGAGCAAACAACACGCGCGTTCACACCGCGCAGGTTGTGCGCCTTGCCCAACTCCGAGCTGACAAGCCGCATCGCCTCCACCCCGAACCGCACGACAAACTTGTCGCAGCCCGCATGCGGAACATCCGTGATCTCAATCACCGCGTCCCCTATCGCGAGTCGCGTCCCCGGCGGCAGGTTCCCGGGGCTCGTGTCCAAGTCCATGAACAGCTGGTCCCCGGCCAACGGCCACCGCTCGTGGCCCGTCATCCTCCCCGACAAGAGCGCAATCACCCGCGAGCCCATCAAGTTCAACTGCATGCCCGGATGCGCGCAACCATCCGCCGTCTTCGAGCTGCCGCGCACGCTCCAGTTGTCACCGACAAGCCCCAGATCCAAGTCCAGCTGTCCGACCTCGAGCACCTCGCGCTCCCCGTCGGCCGGCCGCCGCACGATCAGATCCAACACCGTCTCCGCACGCGGCGCCTGCAACAAGTGCGCAAGCCCAGCTTCGATCTCCTCGGCCGTCAAGTGGTGCTCCTTCATCCAAGGAAGCCTACAAGCCGCAGCTGCCCTCCCCCCCACGGCAATACCGAGTCGCACTCGCTTCTTCACCGGAAGCGAACAGAGGCACCGCACACCGTCGCCTCTCTAGCCCGAGTGGGCCTATGCGACCGACTAGCGTGCATACGGTGCCATGCCCGCTAAGTCGGTCGCCTCTTCCGTCGGTACACGCCTAGTCATCCCGTTCGAGGCCAAGCAGCGGCGGGACCGCGGCCGCCAGAAGTTCCACGAGCTCGGGGTCCATGAACTGGTAGTCGTCGGGAACGTCGAGGACGTGGGTCTTCTTGAACTTCATCGCGCCGGGAAAGTCCGCAAGCAGTCTGCGCTTGTGTTCGGCCTCCATGACGAGGATCTGGTCGGCCCACTGGATGTCGCGCGTCGTGACCGTTCGCCTGGCGCTCCGGCTGACCCCACGCGACCGAACGTCCATCGAAGGGTCCTTCATGAAGACCTTCTCGGCAGTCGGGCTGCGCCACTGATTCTTGCTGCAGATGAAGAGGACGTGCATGGTCATGAGTACGACAATATGGAGTCCCAATCCATCACGGCTCATCTCGAACAAACCAAGATCGCTCAAGCCCAAACGCTTCCATTTGCACCGAGTCCCACTGCACATGGAACGGCGCTTGACCGCGCTGCTTGAGCCGATCGAGCGTCTCCGCCGCAAACCTGTGCGCGAAGTCCTCTTTCATCGTCGACGGCTTCGTGCGGAAAGCGCGCTGGGCGGCCTCAACTTCTTCTTTGCTGCCCTTCACTAAGCGCGAGCTGCGCGTCCAGTCCACATAGTGTCCGACCTCGTGCAAGACCGTTCGGAACAGGGTCGTCGCCCGCAGCGACGCGGCCGTCATGTGGATCTCGATCGCGCGCTTGGTCTGCACGATTCGGTGCCCATCAGCCTGCAGCCGGTCGAGCTCGCGCTGCGTGTCGGGCTGAATCGACTTGGACCATGAGAGCATGCCCAAGTCACTCGCCTCAATGCAGAGCGCCGGCCCGCTGAACGGACCGGGTGTACTGAAGTACAGGAACCTCCCCCAGACGCTCGAGAGGGTGCGCTGCTTTTTGGTGGGTTGGCGGAACAGGAAGAGGTCCAGACCAAGGACTTCACGCTCGGGCAAGAGCCCAAGCATTCGCTCTAGATCCTGAACCGTACTCCCATAGACGAAACCGCCCAAAGGCCGCTCGACGAGCGCCACGCGCCGCTCGCCGTGAACCTCGAAGGAGTACTCAAACGGGTCCTTCAGGAACTCCTCGAATCCGCACAAATCCCAACCCGGTGTATCGGGAATCACGAGCCGGTTGTCGTCGCCATGGCCCTGCTTCGCCGTGCCGATGTTGCGGTTCCGGCGGCTTGGGTTTCGCGGAGATTGCATCGAAACACAGTATCAAGTTCCCCCATCCTTCGCTTCTCGCGAGCAAGAGCACTCGGAACTAGAGCTGACAAGGCGTCCGCATTTAGGAATCTCCACCAAGATGAAGCTCGCTCACACCAGGCTTGAACACCCTTGAAATGGCTGGCGTCCTGCTCATTATTAAGTCTCTAAACGTCACGGCCCACTCCCGATGAGAATCAAAGAGGACCCGGTGCACGAACATCCCGTCGACCAAGTCGACCTCGTCGTAAAGGACCTCGGATGACGAGTCCTGCAGGACAGTGCGCATGGGCTGAAGGCTCGAGATCGAAGTAGCCAGATTGAAGATCACCGCAACGAAGCAACCATGTGAGCTCGCGCTCGACAGGACGGTGGCGCATCAACTGAACCCGCCCATCATGCAGGTTTACGGTGCGAGCCAACCTTCCCGGGTCAGTTGGCAGGTGAGCTTCGATTCGGTCGAGATGCGCTTTGTAGGCAGCGGCCGCATCGTGTTGGCGCTGGCCACTTGCCCATGCTGGAGTGAAGAAGTTCATAGGACTCTGGCGACTTGCTCGCTACGCGGTGAAGTTGATCGACGGCGCTGCAGTTCGTCTCCCCGCACCGCCGGGTACGGTTCCTCATACGGAGCTGTTGTGCACAAGCGCCTGCTCGCCGCCACTGAGCGCTTGAGCTCGGTAGCAGTCAACACGCAAATGGAGTTCGATCAAGGGCTCCATCCGGTGAGCCCGTGGTATGCGGCGAGTAGGCCGACGAGCGAAGCGAAGATCAAGGCGCACTTCGCATAACCCACGAGCGCCCGCCGCCAGCCCTTGACCTTCCACAGGTAGTAAGGGACGAGGAACCATGGAAGTGCGAGGGTCCAGAACTGAAACCGGCCCGACGGCCGATGCCCTTCTGACTTGCTGTCCGCCATGAACCACACAAAGATCATCGCGTTGGTCACGGATCTCGTGGCGATCTTGAACCAGCGCTCGGAGAGGCCGAGGTTTGACGCCAAGGGCTGCAGCAAGACCACGATCAGAATCCACGTCCAGACGGCGACCATCCATTGGAAGCTATATCGATCGGGGGCGGACATGGGTGAAGACAGGCGCGGGCCTTTTGCGGTTGGGGGGAGCCGTTGTCGAAAGAGGGCCGATCCTCTTGACGACCACCGGAGCGGAGAAGCTGAGGCCCACGATGATCGGGATCAGCTCGGCCCGCCTCCGCAGACGCGTACGAAGAGCGCCTCCACAAGAAGGGCAAAGATTCAAAGTGCTACTGGCTCACTTGTCCTCATCCACGGATCGTCGAACGAAGAAAAAGTCCCGCTTGTCGAGCACGGGTTCCCATCCACTGCCGGCGAAACCACCGCGGATGAGCTCTCGATTGCTCTTCGTGTCGGCAAGCAGCATGTGGCCACCCGCAGCGACCCAGCTTTGCGCGCGGCGCAACATCGCGCGCCGCCGCTCCTCGGATGGAAGCATGTGCATAACTCGATCGAGAACGACCACGTCGTACAGCCGCTTCAAGCTGACCTCCTCGATGTCCTGCTTGTCGCACAGGACTTGGAGCCCCTCTGCTTCCGCACGCTCCACGAGCTGAGCAACGCCGGAACCAGCAATGTCGATTCCATGCACAGAGTGGCCATGCCGCCCTGCAACAAGTGCGTCGCGCCCCTGGCCGCACCCAAGGTCAAGCACGCTAAGGCCGGCCGGTTGGGAACGGAAGAACTCGACAAACTCAGCGAACGGCTCGCCACAGGCCGAGGCGTTTTTTTGATACTCGCGATCGTAGTCGGTCATTGGTGGTCGTGGTGCGGGCGGCGCAAACCGGACTTCGTATCGCTACGGGTGGAGCTGGAAGACCTCGAGGATACCCAGCTCGCCGGCGGTCACGAAGTGCGCGGGGAAGCGCTGGGCGAGGGTCTGGTGCAGCGCGGGCAGCGGACCAACAAGGAGGGATTCGACGAGTCTGTTGAGCTCGACCTTTGGGGTGGCTTGGACGAGGGCTTCGAAGCGCGCGGGGATCTGTTCGGGAGCGGGATGGCCGAGTAGGTCCGCGGCGGTGCCGCTCGCCAATTGTTGTTCGGTGACGAGGTCGAACAGGAAGTAGGCGGGCTGGTTTGGGGGCAGCTTCGTGACGATGCGGGCGAGCTGCGCCTCGAGGACTTCGGGGGAGTTGATGCTGTGGATGATCTCGGCCTTCGAGTAGAAGGGCAGCGCCATGCCGCGGCCGATGTGGGTCAGGATGATGGCGTCGGGGTCGTCGAGGATCGGCTTCAACGCGGCGGCGATGCGGGGCATCTGTCTTGACTGTCTGGCGTGGGCGACGTTGAGGGTGCGCTCGGTCGCGACGGCGCTCACGATCACAAGCAGGTAGACGAAGATGCGGGTGCGGCGCTTGGCCGTGCGCTCACCCCCCTCGAACGGATGGATCGCTGCGGCAATGCGCAGGGCCGCGGCCGCCGCCAGGATCGCGAGGCCGGGCAGCGACAGCATCAGGAAGAAGTCGTGGTTGATGCTGCGCTGCGGGAATAAGGAGACGTACAGAAGGCCGGGGACGAGCGCGACGAGCGCGAGGGCGTCGCGCTCGTTCAGCTTGCGGGTGAAGGCGAGGAACGTCGCGTAGGCCATGCCGAGGGCCGCGAGGAGGAAGGCCGGGGCGCCCAAGAAGCGCCACGCGAAGCGCACTTGGGCCTCCAGCCAGAAGCCTAAGGATGTCGGCAGCGTCGTGACGGTCGCGAGGGTGGCGGAGGTGTCGTGGGCGCGCTCGGCGGCGGGCATCACGAGGCGCATGTGGAGGGCGTGCAGCGCGGCTGCGAGAAGGAAGGCGGCGGGCAGAGCGAGCAGCGGCAGGCAGCGGCGAAGGCCCAGCTTGCGGACGCGATAGACCAGCGCGTGCAGTGCGATGCCAACCATCAGGAAAGCGCCGGACCAATCGAAGAGGCCGGCGAGCAGCTGCCACAACGCGGCTTGCACGATGAACTTCGTGCGCGGCTCTTCCAGCCAGCGCGCGTAGGCCGACAGCTGCCCCATCGCGATCCAGATCAGTGCGCCTTCGGTCCACGCCAGCATGCCGTACCACGCGAGGTACGGCGCGGTGGCGAGCAGCGCTGCCGCGAAGAGTCCCGCGCGCTGACCGAACCAGCGCGCGACGAAGCGCCAAGTGGCGAGGATCGCCAGCATCGAGAAGATCAAGGGTACAAGACGCACGGCCCACTCGTGCAGGCCGAAGAGCTTCAGCGAGAGGCCGACAAGCACCGTAAAGAGCGCGGGGTGGTGCGCGTACACGTCGCGCACGACGCTGCCGTCGGCGAGCGTGACCGACCAGTTGATCGGCATGAAGCCGCTAGCCGCGAAGCCGTCCGTGGCGAACCGCTCGGCGGGCTCGCCCACCGCCCACGCACCGAAGTGGCTGTGGAAGTCGAGCGCGAGGCCGCTCCACGGACCCGCGATAAACAGAAGCCGTAGCGCCAGCGCGGCGAGCAGGATCAGCGCCAGCCAGAGGCGCGCACGCGGCACGCTCTCTTGGGCACTCGCACTTGGAATCAAGCGCGAGGGGCGAAGCTCGTCGCGGCCGGTCAACAGCTACTCGAGCTCGCGCGAGCCGAGGGTCAACATGACGGCCTCTTCCTTGCCGGCGCGCTGGTAGGTCACGTTGATCACGTCGCCGGGTTTGTGCAGCTGCAGGCAGTAGACGAAGTCGTGGATCGTGTCGATCTCGACACCGCCGGCCGCGGTGATGCGGTCGCCGCCCAAGAGGCCCGCGCGCTCGGCGGGGCTGCCCTCTTGCACGCCGGTGATCAACAGGCCGCCGGACTCGGAGGTGTAGTCGGGGATCGAGCCGAACCACGCGCTCCAGCTGCGCTCCTTCGAAGGGCGGTCGTCCTCTTCGGCCAGCTGCATCTTTTCGAAAGGCAGGTCGAGCGTGTCGCACATCATCGCGACGATGAAGCGGCCGTACTCGACGACCTGCGCGGCGGCATCGGCTTCGAAACGCACGCTGTCGTCGGACGGCTTGTGGTAGTCCGAGTGCACGCCGGTGAACAGGTGCACCGCGGGCACGCCGCGCATCAGGAAGCTTTGGTGGTCGCTGCCGCCGATGCCGTGGCCGGACAGGCTGACAACGGGGTCGAGGCCCGAGCGCGCGGCGGCTTCTTCAAGCCAACGCGCGATCGGCTTCGAGCTGCCGGCCCCCATCACCTGCAGGCGGCCGGACTCGGCGCGGCCGACCATGTCCATGTTCAAGTTCGCGGCGACGGAGCCAAGGCCACCGGGCAGCGTCGGGTTGTCGCACCAGTGGTCGCTGCCCAGCAGCCCGAGCTCTTCGCCAGACCACAGCGCGAAGACGACGTCGCAAGCGGGCGGATTGCCGCGGCGAGCCTCGGCCGTCAGCAGGCGCGCAAGCTCGAGCACGGCCGCCGTGCCGCTGGCGTTGTCGTCGGCGCCGTTGTGGATCTGGCCGATCGACTTCGACGACAAGGAGCCGGTGCCGCCGAGGCCGAGGTGATCGTAGTGCGCGCCGATGACGACGGCGCGCAGGTGGTCCGTGCCGGGCAAGAGCCCGAGCACATTGTCCGCGGTGCCGGACTCGCGCTCGACGTCCGCGAGCACGGACGCGCCGCCTTCGGGTTTGGCGGCGAGGGAGCCCGTGCCTTTCGTGCGCTCGAGGTCCGAAGCGTAGCCGCCATCGAGCAGAGTTTCGGCGTTGGCGACGGAGATCATCAGCGCAGGAATGCCGGCTTGCGCTTCTTGCGCGGCGTCGAAGCCGAGTAGGGGCTCGTTCGCTTTGGCGGGATCTTGCGCGAGGATGACCGCGACGGCGCCGTGGTGTTTCGCGTTCATGACCTTGGTGAAGATCGACGCCGCGCTGCCGAAGCTGGTGCGCGGGCCGCCGTAAGAGCCGGGGGCGGGCGCATCTTCATCGGGCTCGGGTTGAGGGAACGGCGGCGCGCCGCGGGCGACTAGGACGATCTTGCCGGCGACATCGAGGTCTTGGTAGTCGTCGCGACCGGCCTCGGGATCGACGATGCCAAAGCCGACCCACGCGAGGTCGCCCGCGACTTCGCCGCCGGAGGAACAGAATAGCGGATGGGCGTCTTGGAAGGTGAGCTCGCCGACCGCGCCGGCGACGAGGCGGCTGCCGCCGCCATCGCGCGCGGGCAGCGGGACGGTGAAGGGTTGGGTGTAGCCGGACTCGCCGGCGGGCTTGAGGCCGAGGGCCTTCAGGCGGGCGACGAGGAAGTCGCGCGCGGCGTCTTCGCCGGGCGTGCCCGAGCGGCGGCCATAGCGCGCGTCGTCGGCGAGCCAGGTGACGTCGGCCATCAGGCGCGGGGCCTCGGCGTGCAGCGGCGCGTGGGCGGGATTCGTGTGCGCGGGGCTCGCACTTGCGCTCAACATCCTGTCCGAGGAATCCGAGCCGGCGTCCACAACAAGGATGCAGCTGGCGGTCAGTGAAGCGGTGAGGAGAAGGAGGGGCAGCGTTTTCATGGTCGGGAGTTGGGTCACGGGCTCGTCACTGTGCGCGCCGGGTTGAGCGCGCGGGCGGCCGAAGAGATATGATGCCCGACATGACGACCAGCCCCAAGCAAGTCCCCGGATCCCCGCGCGCCTGGATCGTGGTGCTCTTGCTTTTGATCGTTCCCGCGCTGACGGTGGGGCCCGCGTTTCACTCAGGGGCGAGGCTGCTGCCGCAGCTGCCGGTCGCGTCGGCGCCACTCTCGACCGAAGATCCCGGGGCTGCCACGGCCGCGATGGACGGGATGAACTTTTCGACCAGCGACCGGCTGTTTCCGGTGTTGACCGATCAGCTTGTTGCTGCCAAGCAGATGCGCGGCGGGACGTTGCCGACTTGGGACCCGATGCTGGGCGCGGGAGTGCCGCTGTTTGGCGCGTCGATCGCCGCGATGGCGTACCCGCCGAACTGGCTGGCACTTGTCTTCCCGCCGGACTTGGTGGCGGCTCCGCTCGCGGTGCTGAGTCTGTTTCTAGCCGGGCTTGGGTTGCTGCTGTTTTTGCGCGCGCGGAAGCTTGGTTTCGAGGCAGCGGTCTTTGGCGCGATGGCCATGCAGACGAGTCTGTTTGGCCTCGCGAACTTGCACGACTTCATGAAGGTTGACGCGGCGCTTTGGACGCCGTGGATGCTGTATGGGATTGAGACGATGCGCGCCGGGCGGCGGCGCGGCGGCGTGGTGTTAGCTCTTGCGGCGGGGCTCTCGCTGCTGGCCGGTTTTCCGCCGATTGCGATCTTCGGTTTGGCGACGGCGGGCATCTTTGCGCTCGTGCGCTTGGGCTCGCGGCCCGCGCAACTTGTGCGCGCTTTAGGGTTTGTGATCCTGGGGCTAGGCATTGGGGCGTGGCAGCTTCTGCCCGCCATGGAGGCGTCGGACTTGTCGATGCGGCAGGGGCGCACGGCCAGCTCGATCGAGAGCGAGGCGCTGCCTGTCTCCACCACCGCGGCGCTTGTGATTCCCGACCTGTTTGGCTCGCCGACGGCGCCCGTGTTCGGCTCGATCGAACCCGCTGCGGCTTGGCTCACCCCGGTGTCCCAGAAGCAGAGTCTTGAGCTCACAAACGCGCTCGAGTGGAACCTGCACTTCGGTAGCTTGGCGCTTCTATTGGCATTGGTGGCGCTGGTGGCACGGCCACGAGCGGCGCTCTTGCCCGCGCTCTTGTTCTTGCTTTGGCTTGGCTTCGCGCAGGGTTGGCCGGGCGTGCGGCTTCTCTACCACGTACCGGGTTTTGACCTCGGTGCGCCGGGCCGCGCGATGGCCATGGGCTGGACGCTGATGGCGTGGCTCAGTGCGCTGGGTGTTGATGTGCTTGAGGGTGAGTTTTCGGCGCTTGCGAAGCTGCGCGATCCACGCTTCGCCACGCCGCCGCGTCCTGGGCGCATCGCCACGAGCGCAGCGATGCTGCTCGGGTTGGGCGCGCTTTTGGGCGGGCTGATCGCGTGGTCCATGTTGGAGCCGCGAACGGTGGCCCAGCCCCTGTTTGATCTCATGGCCAGGCGCTACGACACGTCGCTGGCCGAAGTCGAATCGATGCTGCGCACTGCCGATGTCTCACGGGCCGCCGAGCGGCTCCGCGCCAGCCTTGGCGGGCTCGCGGCGACGGGCTTGTTCCTTGCGGCGGCGGTGTCGTTCGCGCGGCTTGCCGCGGGGCGCATCTTACAAGGAAGGGGGACGTTGGCGACGGCACTCGCCTTGGCCACGGCGCTTGCTCCCCGGCTTGCGGCGGGCGCGTTCGAGATCGCGCCGAACTTGGTCGCGCTGGCCGCGCTGGCAGCGGCGCTGGTCGTGCTTGTCCTCACGCATGGGCCGGGAGCGGCGCCCGAGCAAACCCACGAGACGTGGCGCAAGGCCAGTTGGCGGCACAGCGCGTTTGCGCTCATGTTGTTCATCGGCCTGTTTGCCGAGGCCCTCGACGTCGCCCCACCGCACTTGCGGCCACGCCAAGTGAACACGGCCCTGCTGCCAGCGTCGCCCGCAATCGATGCGGTCCTAGCGAGCGAGTCACGAGGCGAACAAGACGGCCGCGCACTGCGGCTCGACCTGAGTGAGAGTGGCGTCAGTGACGTGATCGCGCTTGCGCGGCCGAACTTGCTCGAGGCCTATGGCGCGCGCGACTTGACGCCGTACATGGTCTTCACGCCGCGCACGCTGGTCGAGCTCGTCACCGCCGTCGACCCCACCGCGCGCTTCCGTTCGGGCATCTCGGCGCTGCACGACCCAGCACTCTTGACCTCGCCCGTGCTGGACCTCTTGCGCGTGAATACGCTCTTGACGCGCACGCCTCTTCCGGCGGAAGCCGTGGCGGCAACAGACCGGCTCGAGCCCACTTTCGACCTGCAAGAATTCCACGTCTACCATCGCAAGGGCGCACTGCCCATCGCCAGCTTGATCGGCGCCGCTCACATCGCGCGCACGGACGAAGAGGCACTTGCCACACTAACGGCACCGGCCTTCGATCCGCGCCGCATGTTGGTCCTTGCGCCAGGCAGCGAGCTGCCCGCTGGCGCCAGCTTAGCTCCGGGTTTCGACGCCGATGCCGCCGTCAAAGTCACACGCCCGTCGGCCAGCCGACTCGAGGCTCAAGTCACCAGCAAGACCGGTGGCTGGCTCCTCTTCACCGAGCAATACGTGCCCGATTGGAAAGTCAACATTGACGGCGTCGACGCGACCATGCTGCGCGCCGATCACGCAATGCGCGCACTCTGGATCGCACCAGGCACGCACCTTGTGCGCACGTGGTACGAGCCCTGGAGCTTGCGTTTTGGCTGCATCTCGATGCTGCTCTCCATAGTGATCCTTTGCGTCATCACGTGGCGCGCCCTCCGCAAGCCGCGCGTTGGCCTGATCACCTTCGACGAACCCGAAGCCGCCTAGCCCGATGCACCTTCAAGTCCTCTCAAGTGGCAGCCGCGGCAACGCCACCTTGATCCGCGCCGGCGAGGTCAACTTACTTGTTGATGTCGGGCTCTCCCTGCGCGAGCTCGAGCGCCGCTTCGAAACCGCGCGCTTCAACGGTCGCGACATCCACCACATCGCGCTGTCCCATGGGCACCTCGACCACGCCCGCAGTTCGGGCGGCCTCGCCCGCCGCACGGGCGCCACGCTGCACCTCTGCGAGCGTCTGATGCGCAACAAATCTGTCGAGCGCGCCCCGCGCATCGCCACCTTGCGCGTCGGCAACCACACGCTTCTCGAGCACCCAACTGCGCCGTCCGACCTCACCATGACCGCGGTCCAGATCCCCCACGACGCCGACCCGACCGTCGCCTTTGCGCTCGATCACAACGGCCGCCGCGCCGTGATCCTGACCGACATGGGTGAACCCACGCCGCGCATCGCCGCGCAGCTTGCCGGAGCCCATGTCCTCCTCCTCGAGTTCAACCACGACGAGTTCATGCTCAAAAACGGGCCCTACCCGATCAACCTCAAGCGCCGCGTCGCCGGCAAGGGCGGCCACCTCTCCAACATCCAAGCGCGCGAGGTCCTCGGCCACCTAGCGGGCCCCAACCTGCACACGCTGATCCTCGCTCACCTCTCCGAAAAGAACAACCGCCCCGAGCTCGCACTCGAAGCCGCCACCTCAAAACTCGCCGAGCTCGGCATGCCCGGCGTCCGCGTGATCATCGCCGAACAGGACGAGGCCCTCGAGTCGATCCAGGTGTAACTTACCGAGCCAGCATCGATGATGAACACTTGGGCGAGGTGACAGATGCCACCTCGCCTAAGTGTTCATCATCGAACCTGTGTCGGTAAGTTGCACAGCGCATTGGTTGAGCGTTGTCGCAGGTCCGCATCAAACGGCCGGCTGTCGTCACACCCAGCGGCAACGTATGCCAGCGTAAGCTTGGCCACGCGCAGACCTGCCGCTTCAAGCGCCAATCCATACAGGCCCAACTGCACCATGTGGTGGTCTGTGTGCTCGGCGAGAACTGCGGCGTCCGACGCGTCAAAGCGATCGGTTTTGAAGTCGACGATCTCGACCGAGCCGTCTTCAAACAGAATCAGGCGGTCGATGAAGCCGTTCATCCGCAGCTTCTGCGCACCAGGTACGTTGCCCCACAAGATCGGCGCTTCGTCCAGAACCCGGTTGCCTAGCGCAAAGGCTCGCGTGTGGCTCTCGAGCGAAGCCTCAGTCGCCACACAGCCACCGATGAAACTCACGTCGCCTGGCTCAAAGCCCTCGCTTCGAGCACGGTCTTCCGCTTCGGCGGCGGAGAGGCGCAGTTCAATCGCCAAGTGCACAAACGTCCCAAGCTGACGCGCACGTTCACCCGCGTCTTCGAACTGATCTGCGGAGGCATCGGCATGCTCTCCCACATCTTGCCCATGAACGTGATCAGCAACCGTGCTCGGGCCAAAAGCAAAGGGCCTCGCCGCAGGCCTCTGCTCGAGGGCCTCGCGGCGCTCGGCCTCGGGCTGACGTGCAACAACCGACTGCAGTCGCTCCGCGAGCGACCCAACGAGCTCTGCTTCCCGCTGCACATCCACATCGGGTGGCGTGGCCTCGGGCGCCTGGAGTTGCGCGACCCCGACTGTCTCGACGTAGCTCTCGCCCGTCGCGAACTCGTCGCCAAGGTAGGCGCCAAAAGCACCCGATTTGATGCGCTCGTGTACGGGCTTCGGGTCACCTTCTCCGCTGCCGCGTGCCGCGAACACAGGCACCACCAAGAAGTGCTTCGCGCGCGTCAAGGCCACGTAGTACAAGCGCAAGCGCTCGGCATCTGCGCGCAGCTTCTCCTTCTTGATCAATGCATCAAAGCGCGGGTGCCGATAGCCCTTGCCCAGCGAGACTATGACCTCGCCGTCGTCAAGCCACGGCTTTGTGTCACCACCTTCGTTCTTCTTCTTGCGAGAGGGCTGTGCCAAGACAACCATCCCAAACTCCAGTCCCTTGGACGCGTGCACCGTCATCAACCGCACGGCACCTTGCGCCGCGATGCGCGCGCCCTTTTCGTCAGAGCCCGAGCGCACCAACCGGCCCGCGAACCGCACCGCCGCAGCGAGCCCCAGTCCTTCGTCGTGGATCAGACCCAGCAAGAGGCTACGCAGCCGCACCAAATCCATCAGCGCCTGTGGACCCGACGGACGCAAGAACATCAGCCCCCCCATCCCGGCATGCCCCAAGAGATGTTCGATCAGGGCCTCGGGCCCCTCCTCGCGCGCAAGACACCCCCACTTGACCAGTTGCTGCATGTGAGCCCTCACAACGGGATCACCCGGCGCTTCCCCAGCCGCATTCGGATCCCAGCCGCCGCCGAGCATGCGATGACTCGCTAGCTGATCGTCGCTGGCCCCCAACCACACTGATCGCAGCGCGCCCACCACCGCGGTCTCGCGGCCGGACTCAACAATCGCCGTGAGCAAGGTCAGGGCCTCAAGAACCTCGCGCGCCTCGAACAACGCACCGCCGCCTTCGAAGACGTAGCTGATTCCCTCGGCAGCGAGTGCGTCCGCGTAGACCTCAAGCGAAGCGCGCGTTCGTCCAAGCACCGCCACGTCACCAAAACCGAGCGGCTGTTCCTCGCCGCCTCTGTACTCCGCCCGCGAGCCAATCTTCTCGGCCAAGAAACGCGCCAAGGACGCCGCCTCGACGTCCAGGTTCTTCGCGGCGCCCGCCGCTGCCTCGTCATCATCCTGAACAAGCGCCAAGACTGGCGTCGCGTGCCCTTCGCCGGCGTGGTGCGCCACAAGGCCCATGTAGTCGGCCTGATAGTCGCCATCGTCTGGCGCGACCATCTTTGCGGGACCGTCCTCGAACGCGCGGTTCACATAGTCGACCAGCGCACCGTCCGTCCGGAAGTTAGTCGTGATGGTGTAGGCCGAGTCTGGGTCCGCTTCGGCCACGGCTCGGCAGCAGCGCCGATAGGTCTCGACATCCGCTTTGCGGAAGCGATAGATCGACTGCTTGGGGTCGCCCACAAGCACGAGCCTGCCGGGCGCTGGAACAATGCGCGTCCAGTCCGTTTCGTGGATCGAGTCCTCGCCACCAGCCAGGAAAAACACAAGCCTGGCCTGCACGGGATCGGTGTCCTGAAACTCATCCACGAACAGCGTCTCGAACCGCTGCATCACAAGCTGCCGCACGCCTGCATTGGTCCGAACGAGCCGCTCGGCACGCACCAAAAGGTCGTCGAAGTCGACGACAGCACGCCGCGTCTTCTCGTCTTCGAAGTGCGCGCGGAACGAACCCAACACTTCCGTCAGATCCAGAGCAATCCGCCCACCGATCGCCTCCCGCAGCTCGACAAAACCATCACGCAGGGACAGGAACTTCTCCTTATAATCAGCGCCGCTTCCGCCGAAAGCCGTCGCCCACTTTCCCTCTCCGGCGCCACCCCCACCGGGCACGCCCTTCTCCCAACGCGGCTTCATCAGCTCGAGCTCAAAGGCCTCCCACTGATCGGGGTCCCCCTCGCCATCCAGCAGAGGGGTGTGGTCCAACAAGAGGTCGGAAGAGGCACGCAGCAAGCTATACAGCCGCCCCGACTGCAGCTCATCAGGCAGACCCGATGCGGACGGAGGCTCAAGCGCACTGCCAAGCTCCTCCAGCAATCGTGACGCCTCCTGCAACCGCGCCTGGATCAACCCGCCCGCACCTTCCAGCTGCGGCAACTCGGGCACAGTCGTCTCAAGCGCTTCGGGCCCCAAGTCAACAAGATCCCGCGCCAGCGTCTCGATCTTCCCAAGCCCAATCCCAAACGACAAGGCGCGCCGCACGGCCGGCTCGGCCGAGACCTCGTCAAACCACAACTCGAAGACCTCCTCAACCAAACGCTGCCGCGCAATCGCCGGCAGGATCTCGAAGCTTGGATCCAGCCCCGCTTCAATCGCGTGGTCGCGCAAGATGCGCTGCGTGAATCCGTGGATGGTCGAGATCGATGCCGACCCCAAATTCGCATACGCGTCACCCAGATCGCGAGCGCGGGTCTCGTCGCCCGCATCCAGAGCTTCAAGCCGCGCCTTCGCCAAGCCATCGGCCACGCGCGCCGCGAGCTCGGCCGCTGCGGCCTCGGTAAACGTCATCGCGCCAATGCGCTCGATCGGGACCGGCGCCTCGCCCGAGCTGCCGGTCACCAGCGCCAGAATTCGCGCCACAACCAGCGTCGTCTTGCCCGTTCCCGCGCCAGCCTCGACCACCGCATTCCTCTTCACGTCGGTCTCGAAGCGCGTCCGCGCAGCTTGATCTTGGGGAGCGCTCATGCCTCGTCCTCCGGCTTCTTCATCACGTCTTGCAGAGCGGCCAGCACTGGGTCCGCATCCGCCGCCACGCGCTCCGCATCTTCGCGCCATGGCCCGCAAGCCTCGCGCACCCCACACAACTTGCAGCCATAGTCGCTGGGCTTGCCATCCTTGCGCGGAGTCGGCCAGAACGTGCCGGCCTCCATCGCATCGACGAGAACGCGCACCTGATCGCGAGCAGTCTCGTCCGTGTCCGTACGCCACTTCGCGGCCTTCGTCTGCTTCTTGCCGCGCCCCGACCAGCGCGCCTCTTTGCCAAAGAACACAAAGTCATAAAGCCCGGTCGAGGCCGCCGCACCGAACTGCGAGCGCGCGGCCGCGCCGTACAACGCCAACTGCAAATGCGCGCCGAAAGCCGCCGATTCGTCCTTCACATCCGTGCCCTTCCCCGTTTTGTAGTCCACAACCCGCGCCTCAAGCCCGCCACCTTCGCCACCCGGCCTGCGCAAGTCGACCCGGTCACAGACCCCGCGCAGATAGAGCGGCGCCACACCGGCCTCACGCGCCTCTGCAAGCTCGAAACGCACACCCTCGAAACGCCACTCAAACTCGGCCGGAGCCCAGGCGCCCGCATCCCGGCGCTGCGCCTTCAGCCAGCCCAAAAGAAGCCCTTCATAACGCTTCTCCTCCGCGTCCCATAGGTCCGCTTGGTCATCGGGAGCCGCAAAACGCGCCTTCGCAATCACCGCACCAATCGCATCGAACAGGCACACCCTCAGCTGGTCCAAGTCGGCCTCGGGCCAGGGCTCGAGCTGCGCCGCCTTGGCAGCCTTCCCAAACCGCTCGAGAATCTCGTGCACCCGCGTGCCGCGCTCCGCCGCCAGGATGCCGCGGTTCTCCTCGGGGAGCTCGTACTCGCGCACACCCAGAATCGAACTCAAGAACGCGCGCATCCCGCAGGTCGCAAACGTCTCAAGCCGCGACGGGCTCAAGCCCCGCTCTTGCGTCCCGCGGAAGCGCCCGGATTCACCAAGCGCCTGCACGACCGCGCTGCCCAGTTGGCCGTCAAACGCGCTCCGGCCCAGGTCCTTGCGGCGCGCCACTTCCACCGCCGCACTCGAGGGGGGCACGAAGTCCTTCACCGAGCCCAACACCTCTCTCGCCCGCGCGCGCGACAAGCCCGCACGCAGCGCGGCGTCAAGCCCAAACAGGGCGCCCTCGCGCGTCGCCAACAGCTCGCCATCTCGCGCCGCATCCTGGCGCCACGCTGCCTCCAAATCAAAGCGCTGCAACAGACCCACTTCGGCTTTCCCCTCGGCCACATCCTCCGAAGCCGGTGCCCCACGCAGAGCATCACCCGCCAGCACACCCAAGGCCTCGATCACCAACCGGCTCGGCGCCGCAGCCCCACCCTCGATGCCTTTGCGCGAGGTCACGAGCACCAACTTCTCAGTCGCCATCGCGCACAACTCATGGAAGAGCGCGCGCTCTTCCGCAGGCGAATCCAAGTCCGCCAACAACCCCGGCGCGCGCACGCCCAAGAGCCGCCGCTCGCGATCGCCCAACAGAATGTTCTGCCCCCGCGAACGTGGGAACGACCCCTCGTCACCATCCAGAAGAATCACAACCCGAGCGCGCGCCCCACGCCGCCCCGCTAACTTCCCAAGACGCACGCCGCACGAGTCCACAACAGCTCCATCGTGCGCCTCACTGGACAGCCCGCGCAAAACCCACACAAGCCCCGGACTCTCTGCGCGTACGCCGAGCGCCGTTAGGCACTCCCACTTCGACAGGCGCTTGCACCAACCGCGCAAACCCTCAGCCTGTGGATCGAGCCAAGCCTCAAGAAACCGCGCCAGCTTCACACCTAGCGCGCCCCACGCCGGGCCACTCTCGGCACGCAGCGCTTTGTGCAGATCCGCCAGCTGATCGATCCACGCTAGCAATGCCCGCGCTGCAGGTCGATCGCCCTCGCTCGAAGTCCGCAGCAACAGCCGCCCCGCTTCCGTGCTCGACGAGCTGCCATCGATCACAACCCGCAGATCGGCCGCACGCCCAAGCTTGTCCAACAAACAAAGCTCCGCCGCATGCATCTCGCGCTCGATGCCATCCTTTCCAAACGCCAGTGGACCCGCACGCCAGGGTAGATCCGACACCAAGTCCATCACGCGGCTGCGCGTCACGCGCGGCGCGTCCAGCAGGTCGCCAAGCCCAAGCACCACACGCCCCACAACCGTCTCGCCCAGCGTGCCGGCGCTCGTCCGCACCGGCACCCCAAGCCGCCGCAGCTCGCGCGCGATCGAAGGCCGAGGCAACCCGCCCGTACCACGCGCCACAAGCTCGATGTCGCCCGGCGCAAGGCCCGGATCGGCATCCAAGAGCCCCGCAACATGCCGCGCCAAGAGCTCGGCGCCGACCTCGCCGCCGGGCATCGAAAACACCTGCACCGAGCCGTCCTCATCACAAACCGGCGCCTTCTTGTCCACCGCATCCCAACCCGTGCGCAACCAGTCCAGCTGCGAGACCGGCGGCTTGTCGTCCACCAAGACCGGCTCCACATCCAGAGCCACCTGAAGTCGCCCGCGAAAGCCCGCCGCAAACGCATGCCCGGCCAAGAACACCCGCGCGCGCGCCGCACGCTCGAGCAGCGCCAGCAAGAACTCCTCTTGCAAGCCCGTCGCGTCGTACAGCCCAAACAGCATCACGCAATCGGCCGGCGCCCCGCTCGCCTTCACACAAGCTGTCGCCCGCAGAAAACGCGCCGAGTCGTCGTCCAACTCTAAAGCCGCCCGCTGCTTCTCGTAAGCCCGCGCGAGCGCAAGCAGCTCACTCAAGCGCTGTCCCGAGCCCTCGGGCGTATCCAAATCCGCGCCACGCAAACCCGCATCGACAAGGTCGCGCAGCGTCGCCCCAAGCGCACCCAAGAACCCCGGCGAATCGGCAAGAGCGCGAAACGACGCACCCGCCGCAGAGCCCGCCAAGAGCCCCCGCATCACAAGCCGCTCAGCCCCCGAAGGCAGCACCAAGCCACTCTGCAGAGCCACATCCACGGCCGCATTCTCGATCGTCTGAATCTGCACATTCAACAGCGCACGCCCAGCCGCCAAATCGTCCCCCACCGACTCGGCCGTCGCCGCGTTCGGCACCAGAATCAGAACCCGCCCAAACGGATCATGCGCCTTCTCGGCCTCGACCGCCGCAACAAGAGCGCTCCTGCCAGGCCCCACAAACATCGCGCGCCTTTTCATCTCTCCAACCATGCTCACCATCCTGCGCACCTCCCGCATCCGTTCAAGCCTCCCAAGCCGCTTCTTCTGAACCGATCCGGATCTCGCCCGAGACTTTCCGCAAATCCATAAGACACGCGCGAAAACGCACTGCAAACTCCCCCCATGCAAGACGACCCAATTCTGAGCCTGATGGCCTCCCACCGCTCGGTGCGCCGTTTCGAAGACACCGAGATCGCCGACCAAGACCTCGGCGAGGCCGTTGCCGCCGCGCAGATGGCCTCGACGTCCAGCTACATCCAAGCCTACTCGTGCCTGTCGGTGAAGAGCCCAGACGAGCGCGCCCAGCTCGCCCAACTTTGCGGAGGCCAGCGGCAAGTCGAAGAGGCCGGCGCCTTCCTCGTGATCATGGCCGACGTGCGCCGCCACGCGCTGATCGCCAAGCGTGCAGGCCGCGGCCTCGCGCGCAACTTGGAGGCCTTCCTGCTTGGCGTCATCGACGCCTCGCTGTTCGCGCAGAACCTAGCCTTGGCGCTCGAATCCAAGGGCTATGGCATTTGCTACATCGGCGGTTTGCGCTCGAACTTGCCGGCCGTCGACAAGCTGCTCGAGCTGCCCCAGGACGTCTTCCCGCTGTTCGGCCTGTGCGCCGGCGTGCCCGCCGAGCTCGAACCCAACGACCCCGCCGCCCCCGTCAGCCGCCCGCGCCTTCCTTTAGATGCGATGCTGTTCAACGGCCGCTACCCCAGCGACGAGACCATGCTGGCCGCGATCGACCGCTTCGACGACGAGGTCGCCCTTCACTATGAAGAACGCGGTAAACAAGGCCACAACTGGACCGGCGGCCTCGTCCGCCGCCTCGAGAAGCCGCTGCGCGAAGAGCTCGCCGCCTACTACCTCTCGAAGGGCGCGCGCTTCGAGTAGCTGCCCTTGCGCAAATCCGCTTGGTGCGGCTAGGATTGGATCAGCCTCGCCGCCACGCCTCCCAACCAGCACGACTCCCATGCGCACGCTCTGCTTGCTCGCTCCGCTCCTCGCCACAATTTCGGGCCTCGCCACGGCCCAAACCTGTGATGTGCTGGCCGACATCAACCAGCAGCAGATCCCGCTGTCCGGGCTAGGCCAGTTCGGCACGAACACCGCCGAGTGCGCGGGCGTGACGTACTTCGCCGCCTTCACGGTGGCAAACGGGCTCGAGCTCTGGAGCACGACCGGCACGGCGGCCAGCACGCACCTGGTCGCGGACATCGCACCGGGTGCCGAAGGTTCGAAACCAACCGACCTCTTCTGCCACGCGGGCACGCTGTTCTTCATGGCCGATGACGGTGTGCACGGACGCGAGCTCTGGCGTTCGGATGGCACGGCTTTGGGCACGCAACTCGTCAAGGACATCGGCGGAGATCTGGTCAGTTTTGCCACGCCGGGCTTCCTCAGTTTTGGCGGCGAGCTGTACTTCAACGCGCGCTCGGACAACAGTGGATCGGAGGTCTGGCACACGGACGGCACGGAAGCCGGCACGTCGATCCTGAAGGACATTCGGCCGGGCGCCGCCTCGTCTTCGGCGTTCGGTTTCACGGTGGATCGGGCGGGCACCGGTTTCTACTTCCGCGCGGACAATGGGGCCGTTGGGTCCGAGCTCTGGTGGAGCGACGGCACAACGGCGGGCACACACTTGTTGGCCGACATCAACTTTGGCCCGGGTAGCTCCCAGCCGAGCTCATTTGTGGTTCTTAGCAACACAACGCTGTTCACGGCTTTCACCCCGGCGCTGGGAGCCGAGCTCTACAAGACGGACGGAACGGCCCCGGGCACGGTCTTGGTGGCGGACATCATGCCGGGCGTGGAGTCTTCGCTTACGGGAGTCGAGACACCCGTCAAGCTCGGTGGGCGCGCGTACTTCCGGGCGTTCGGCGGTGGCAGCGGCACCGAGCTTTGGAGGTCCGACGGAACGACGCTAGGCACATCGATTGTCAGCGACCTTGCGCCGGGCGCTGCGTCGGGGAACCCTAAGGGGATCACGCCGCTTGGCGGCAAGCTGTACTTCAGTGCGTTCAAGACAGGTCCGATTGGAATCGAGCTGTACACCTACGATCCTGTTGCGGACGCCGTCGCGCTTGTCAAGGACATCAACTCCAACGGGTCGAGCAACCCCGCGGGGATCACCGCGATCGGTGGGCAGCTGTACTTCCGAGCAGCGCAGAACGGCCTTGGCGACGAGCCGTGGACAACGAACGGCACGGCTTTCGGGACGGTGTCGCTTGGCGACATCGCACCAGGTGCGGCTGGCTCATCCCCTAGCGGTTTCGTGGCCGTCGCCTCGGGCGGCGTTGTCTTTGCGGCGAGTGATCCGGCGCTTGGCTACGAGCTCTTCAAGACGCCAGGTGGCATCACCATGGCAAGCCTCTTGGTCGACATCGAGCCGGCGATGCGCACGCTCGACGCAAATCCAACAGAGCTGACGGTCGTCTCGGGCTCGACACTCTACTTCGGTGCTGAAGACGGAGTGACGGGCAACGAGCCCTATCGGTGGGATCCCATCGGCGGCGCGGTCCTCTTGAAGGACATCTTCGTCGACCCGCTGTCGAGCAATGAAGACAGCGACCCCGAGGGCTTCACCCAAATCTGGCTCGGCGACCACGAGCTTGTCTTCTTCAGCGCCAAGTCCGACAACGAAGGCCGCGAGCCTTGGGTGACCGACGGGACGCCCGCGGGAACGCACCTCTTGAAGAACATCGCCTCGAGTTGGAGTTCGAGCTACCCAAAGGACTTCATACCCGCGTTTGGCAAAGTCTTCTTCAGCGCCGACGACGGCAGCGACCGCGAGCTGTGGGTGTCGGACGGCACGCCGGCTGGGACTAACGAGTTCAAGGACCTTGCCATCGGGAGCTTCGTGGGCAGCGATCCAGGAGACTTTGTGCTGCTGGGTGACTTGTTGCTGTTTCGCGCGTCGGATGCATTCGGCGACACCGAATTGTGGAGCTCCGATGGCACCCCCGCGGGCACGAACTTGCTCGTCAACATCGGTGCGTTCCACTCGAGCTCGCCGCGCGACCTCACACGAGTTGGGAACCAAGTCGCGTTCACCGTGGATCTCCCCTTCCTCGGGACCGCGCTCTACAAAACCGACGGAACGGTCAGCGGGACGAAAATGATCTCGAAGCTAGGCACCATCGGTACGTCGGGCCCCACCGGCGAGTTCGTCACCATGGACGGCGAGCTCTTCTTCGCCGGACGTGGTCAGTTCGACGGCCTCTGGCGGTCGGACTTGACCGCGTCCGGGACCCAAGAGATCGCGAACTCTGGAGACTTCTCGCCGGTGGGCGATTTGACCCCCGCGTATGGGCGCCTCTTCTTTGAGAAGGGTGGCGAGCTGATGGTCTCAGACCTCACTAGCGCGGGGACTTTCACGATCAGCGCACCTCCCGGCGGCGTGGGGCTCACGGGTCCGCAGTGGATCACGGCCGCGCGAAACGGTGTGTTCTATTCGCCTGCGTTTGCTGTGGGGACCTTCACCGAGGATGCCGAGCTCTACTTCTCGAATGGCACGGCCGCTGGCACGTTCATGGCCTGCAACATTGGGGTCGGCACTTCCTCTTCGGGGTTCGGCCCCGAGCTACCCGTCGACTCCAACCCGTCCGAGCTTGTCCTCCTAAATGGCGACCTTGTTTTCGCCGCTTCGGCGCCGACATCGACCGGTCGCGAGCTGTGGCGCTTCACGCCCGCAGGCGCGTACGCGCTCGACCTGGGCATCTCCGGCAACGGCCACCTGATCGAGTCGACGCAACCCGCGCTGGGTTCCACCGTCACGGTCTCAGGCACCAATGCCCCCAGCGGCCAACTCTCTCTGCTTGGCCTCGGCTTCCCGATCCCCGCCCCCTCGGGCGCCTTCACGGCCCCGGGCAGCGCAGGCTGGCTCGACCCGCTATCAGCCACGCTACTGATCGGCACAACGACCCCGACGTGGAGCTACTCGCTCCACATCGTCCCGTCCCCCGCCCTCGCCGGCCTCCAGTTCGTCGTCCAGTCCTGGACCCCGGGCAGCGCCGCGGCCTTCCCCGCCACAACCTCAAACGGCCTGCTGCTCGTCCTGAGCGCCGAGTAGCTCCCCATTACGTACGGAGCCAGGCTCAAAAATGAACACTTTAGTGCTGAGGGGAGGCTGCCGTCGGCAGCCTCCCCTCAGCAGCAAAGTGTTCATTTTTGAGCCTGGCTCCGTACGTAATGGGGAGCTACTCGGCGCTCAGGTTCACGCCCATCTGGCCGGTCGCCATCTCGAGCTCCATGCGCTCGGGGCCGCGGTAGATCACCACGCTCGCGACCTGCTTGCCCGCCTCGGTTGCCGTTGCCTTTGCCGCCGTCAGATCCGCCACCGAATCCACAGCCGTGCCGTCGTACGACAACAGGTAGTCGCCCGCCAAGATGCCCGCCGTCGCGGCGCTGCTGCCGCCGGTCACTCCGGTGACGCGCAAGACCGGCGCGGACACAAGGCCCACCGGATCGCGGTACAAAATCAAGTACGAGCTCACGACCTGGCTCGCCTGCCCGATCGTGCCAGCGTTCGGACGCTCGTCTTCGGGAGTCTCGCTGAAGTCATACGGGTCGGCTTCGTAGTCAAACAGGACCGTCTGGCCCGCGGCGAACAGGCCTGTTAGAGCCACCCTCCACGGCGCAACGACATCGCCCGGCGCCCAACCCGCGCGCGAGTACTTCCAGGTCCCGCCCTGCGGCCGGTTCGGATTCAGATAGCAGTCGGTCTTCCAAAGCACGTCCTCGTAGCTCGCGGACAGAGCCTCTCCCTTCGGTGACAAGCTGTACTGGATGCGGCGCGTGGACGGCGTGAACTCGCCGATCTGCGAGTGGCCCGTTGTGGTCGTGCGCACAACTCCCGTGAACGCGTCCCGAGGCAGCTCAACCGCGCGCGGCACGAAGAGGTCCTCGAAGGGCGCCGAGTCCGAGCCATAGTGTGCCGTGCCTTCCCACAAGGGAACGATGGCAAACGGCTCGGCCTCGCGCTCGCCCAACTTGGGCACGCCATGGTGGTAGTCGAGAGCCACGCTCATCATGAAGCCACGGTTCTTGTAGAACCCCGTCCCCGCCGCAATCTGAAAGCGCCGCTTGCCTGCCAGCCACGAGCGGAACTCCGTGACATCCACCTGCCAAAAGCACTCGGTGCGGTACGACGTGATGAACGGCACAAGGTCGTGCCGGTTGCCCTCGTCGTCGAAAATGAACAGGTCGCCGTTGCGGTCCCATTCATCCCAGTCCTTGCCCGCATCGTGAATCTGCAGAGTCAGAATCACACGCCCAAACGCCCAAGCCGCGGGCGGCAGATCGACCTCGGCTTCATACGAAGTCTTTGAGTTGTTCGTCAGCACATGGTTGAACACCTCGATGTGAACCGGCGGCCGCGCCACAGGCGCCACCTCGCCATAGGTCACGTCGAGGTCGCGCACATCAAACGCGCACGCCACGTCCCCGCGCGTGCCCGCACCGATCGCAAGCCGCGACTCGTACGGCAGCATGCCGGCCACGAAGAACTTGTCATACACCTCCGACTCGCCGATGCGCACGCTGACTTCCGAGCCACCGCAGGCCTCGTCGATGCGCATCTCGACAGACGCCCAGTCGCCACGGAACTCGGCCTCGGTCACGCGCTTGACAAGCTCGCGCCCGTCCCAGTGCAAGGACACCTCGCGCTGGGGCAGGTCTTGATAGTTGCCCGAGCCGCGGAACGGGTCCTCGTTCTTCGGATCGTGCACATCGATGCCGACCGCAAACGAGCCCACCAGATTGGGCTCGACCCAGCTCGCCAAAAACGGCGCCGGCCCGCGCTTGCCATACTCGGCCGTGTTCAAGAACAGGAACGAGCCCCCGTCCCCCCCGCGAGTCACCAGCAGTTCGCCGCGCAGTACCACCGACCGGCGCGCACCCTCGGCCTCCAAGTCAAACGCCACCGCGTTCGACTGCCCAAAGCTCCCGGCCTCATCTAAGATCTGAAAACCACGCTCGACGCTTGCGGGACCCGCCCCGGCGCCAAACTGACTCTCTATCGGCGCCCCCTGCGGAAACGCAAAACCAAGCGGACTGGCACACAACAACGCAACAAGAAGACGTTTCATGAGCGCTACTCTACGTCCCCATCTGCGCAGCGCCCATTACGTACGGAGCCAGGCTCAAAAATGAACACTTTGCCGATGAGGGGCGGCTGCCGCGGGCAGCCGCCCCG
>Ga0316206_1000865_pt1 | contig 32927 bp, 30 predicted proteins | sample 6monthpyrite_MG_FD_204942 | JGI IMG/M metagenome (GOLD analysis project Ga0316206, IMG submission 204942) | Microbial mat bacterial communities from mineral coupon in-situ incubated in ocean water Damariscotta River, Maine, United States -... | ecosystem: Environmental > Aquatic > Marine >... | reverse complement strand
AAAATCGCCATTATAATATTAAATATCCCAATAATTTGCACGAATTCAAGCTTTAAATTTCCAACGACAAACAATTCAGTCAATTGGTATTCTTTTGTTGAGTCAACTAAAAATAAAACCGAGACCGTCGCCAATAAGTTTAAATAATGGCCGATAATTTTACCATGTTTCGGGATATTCACTGTTAATATCGCCAAGGATAGCAAGCCAATATATGTTAGTATAATGGGTAAAAAATTAAAGGTCTCAATCATAAAATTCTCTTATTTTAAAACAACATATAATTGTTTTATATAATTATTTTCAACTATACTCGGAATCAATTTTTCATAAAAATCTGTCAGAGCGGAAGGGTAGATGCCATAAAAAATGATAAAAAATCCCAAAATAGCAAATGGCACAATTTCCATTCTTCCAAGATCTTTTAACGACTTATTCTCTTCTATCGTGATCGGACCCAACATAGTTTTTTGAAATAATGTTAATAAATAAACTGGTCCTAAAATAACTCCACTAGCGCAGATAAAGCCAATAACCTTATCTACTTCGTATACACCAAAAATTATTAAAAACTCACCAACAAACCCATTGGTAAGAGGAACCGCCATACTTCCTAAGATCATTAAAAAAAAGAAGATTGAAAAGAGAGGCATAACCTTCGCAATACCACCGTATTGATTAATAAGTTTCGTCTGCCTTCTAATATATAAACAATGAACAGCAACAAAGAGCCCACCCGTTGTTAAACCATGACTAATCATTTGAAAAATACTGCCATTAATGGATGTTCTATTTAAGGCAAAAACTCCGGCAACGATATAGCCCATATGACTAATAGAGGAGAAAGCAACGACTTTTTTGATATCATCTTGTGCCAACGCCGTTAGAGCGCCATAAACGATGCCCATTGCACCTAAAATCATTATGAACTGTTGATATTCTACAACGGCATCTGGGTATAATGGTATGACAAATCGTAAGAGCCCATAGATACCTAATTTTAACAACACCCCAGCGAGTATAATGGACCCGGCAGTTGGTGCTTCCACATGAGCGTCTGGCAACCATGAGTGAAAGGGAAAAACTGGTACTTTAATGAAGAAGGCAATACAGAAGGCCCAAAAAACTAATGACTGTGGAGAAAAGAAACCGCTAAAGGTGAGATTTAGTCCACTGATAACTTCAGGAGTTAAATCGTAGCTACCATTAATTTGAAAATTCATAGCACTCATGTAAAGCATTGCTGCGAGCATTAATATCGACCCAGCGGCAGTATAAATAAAAAATTTATAACTGGCATACTTTCGATTGGCACCACCGAATACCCCGATTAATAAAAAGAGGGGGATCAGCATAACTTCCCAGAAAATATAGAAAGCAAATAAATTAATACTTAATAAAGAACTATTGACGGCCCAAACTAAAGAAAAAATTGAAAAATAGTACAATCTATATTTGTCTGTTTCAAAATTCCATGTAGCCGTGACGACGATGACCAGCAATAATGCGTTGAGAAGAATTAAAATACCACTTAGTCCATCGAGCCCAAAAGTATAAGTTAAACCAAAAAAATTATCCAATTCTATTCTCGACAATATATTTAATGTGGCAAAAGAATCTAAAGAATTAAGCAAATTCACTGTCGCGAGTAAATAGCATAAGCTCGCCACTAGCGAAAATATTTTGCACTTTTTGCCGTTTAACGGCGCCATAAAAAAACTTATTGCGCAAAATAAAGGCAAGAAGAATTGGATTATTAACGTTTTATCCATTTATTTCAATCCTACTTAAAAGTACTAAACATACTAAAAACTATTACAAAAATTATTGAAAAGCCCATAATTACATAGAGGACGTTACCTGAAATGGTATCTGGCCGTTTATATTTAAGGAAAACTCCGCTATTGAAAACCACAATACTTAAGGCACGAATAAAACCATCTATGATGTATTTTTCAACGAAGCCCACTAAGAAACGGCTAAAGACGACGATCGGCTTTAAGAAAAAAATCTCATAAAATTCATCAATTTTAAATTTATTAAAACTGGCGCGCCATAAAGTCATTAATTGAAATTTTAATTTTTTCGCTAGTTGTTCTTCTTCTTTAGTTACATAAATAAAATAGGCTAACCAAATTGAACATAAAATACCGAGGGTTGTAAGAACCATTAAAAGATGTTCAGTATCCGTAGAATAGATTGCCTCTCTTGGTGCCGAAACGACTTTCTGCACGAATAGTTGAAACATCCTTGAGTTGTCGTGGGACATGAAATGTGGCAAGCCTAAATAACCTACAGCAAAACTAAAAAACGCCAATATTATGAGAGGAACCATCATATACATTGGGCCATCTTTTATTGGATGCTCGGAGCTTTCATGATATTTCGCTTTGGCGAAGAAAACCAGAAATACTAAACGAGACATATAAAAAGCCGTGAGAAATGATGTCAAGAGGGCAATTGTATATAATGGTAACCCAAATCGTTCGTGGTTTAATGTAAACCAAAGAATTTCATCTTTACTAAAAAATCCTGCAAATCCTGGAATACCATTAATGGCGAGGAGGGCAACCATAAAAGTCCAGAAGGTGATGGGCAGTTTCGACTTTAATCCTCCCATTTTAAACATATCCTGTTCGTGATGAAGAGAAAAAATAACAGCCCCCGCCCCTAAGAACAATAGCCCTTTGAAAAATGCATGAGTAAAAACATGAAACATACCAGCAGAAAAAGCACCAACTCCACAGGCCAACATCATATACCCAAGTTGTGAAACGGTAGAATAGGCCAATACTTTTTTAATATCTCTTTGAGTGATAGCTATTAGAGCAGCTAAAATCGCTGTGATGCCACCGATCCAGGCAATCACATCCATAATCATTGGAACGTGAATAAATATATTAGATAATCTACACAGTAAAAATATTCCTGCGGTCACCATCGTCGCGGCATGAATCAACGCAGAGACTGGGGTAGGTCCGGCCATCGCATCTGGTAACCAAACAAATAAGGGAATTTGTGCTGACTTACCAGTGACTCCTAAGACAATAAGCCCGCAGCTAATGGCCAACAATTCTTTATTTTCTAAAATCAAATTTAACGATGGAGTTTTAAAGTCAGTAAAAGACAAGCTACCAAATATTACGGCCAGCCCAATCATCCCCAAAAGAACACCAAAGTCTCCTATTCTATTAGCGATAAAGGCTTTTCTTCCGGCTTTTGCTTTTTCTACGTCAGTATACCAAAATCCAATCAATAAATATGAACAGAGGCCGACTCCTTCCCATCCGAAAAATAGCACCAAAAAGTTTTCCGCAATAGTTAATAGCACCATAGAAAAAATAAAGAGCGAGAGGTAGGAAAAAAACTTACCAGGGCGTTCATCGTCGGCCATATAGCCAATAGAAAATAAAGTTATTAAGCTGCCTATCCCGGTCACCATGAGCAATAAAATGATAGAAAGCTCGTCCAGCATAAAATTGACACCAATTTCGTAATTTGAGACATTGGCCCAACGCCATAAATGTACCGTTAGCTCACCACTACTTAGAACATCGGGGAATATTAATAACGCCAGTATAAAGGAAATAAAAGTCCCTAAAAAACTTATCATTCCAGCTAATTTGATTTTTGCGTTTGTGTGCAAAAAACAAGAATTGATTACAAAGGCCAAAAGGGGAAAAAAAGGTAATAGTTTAATATAAGTTGAACTCATTTAATTTCCTTAACCATTACTCAGACAAAATAAGGACATCTTCTGAATATCCCGACTTAACTTTTTTAAATAAAGTTATTATTAAACTCAAACCAATAGCCGCCTCGGCAGCGGCAACTATAATGACAAAAAAGACTTGCAGTTGCCCATCGGGAACTCCGATTGCTTTTGAAAACAATGCAAATAATAGATTAACTGATGAAAGCATCAATTCCACACATAATAAAATCGAAATTAAATCTTTCTTTATTAAGGTTCCCAATAATCCTAAGCAAAATAAAAAAATTGCCAAATAATAATAAATTTCCATCATTTTTCACCCCGCTTGTTGGAAATTACGACGCTAGCAACAATCGCTACCAGAATGAGAACCGTTGCCAATTCAAAGGGCAGTAAATATTTATTAAAGAGATCGACAAACAAAACTTTCATCGAAGTGGTGGGCAATCTATCTACATTTAAATAATCAATATTATTGTTGATAACTAAGGTAAAACCACCCAGTAGTATAAAAGTGAAGATTGTTCCTAATACGGGATTAATAGATTTCTTTGTTTGAGAATATTTATAATGGGATGTATTTATGAGCATTAAAACAAATATAAAAAGGATGGCGATGGCCCCTGCATAAACTAAAACTTGAATCGTGGTTAAAAATACAGAACCAAGTTGAAAGAATATTCCTGCAAAACCAATAAAACTCATTAACAGGCTTAAAGCACAAACAACCGGATTTCTGCCAAAAACCACAATCAGTGAAAAAAAGCCTGTAAAAACCGCTAAAAAAATATCAATATATTCGTTTAAACCCATGACTAACTAACCTTTCCAATAGACATAAAGCACTGTGACCATTAAGTTGGCGATTCCTAAAGGAAGTAATCTTTTCCAACCAAGATTCATTAATTGATCGTATCTAAAACGCGGAATAGACCATCTAACCCAGACAAAAAACCAAATCATTAAAGCAACTTTAAAAAATAATGATAAAAATTGAAACAAAGGCAAAGATTGCGGGATCATATCAACGATAAGCCCAAAACCCGGTAACAAATTATAACCACCAAAAAAGAGCAACACAAAGAGCGCTGATAATACGATCATATGTAAATATTCGGCCATAAAAAAGAGAGCAAATTTCATCGAAGAATACTCTAGATGATAACCCGCAACCAGTTCCGATTCTCCTTCTGCCAGATCAAAGGGCAAGCGGTTACTTTCAGCAAAAATCGCCACGAGAAAAAGCAGGCAACCCACCGGTTGATAAAAAACACCCCAGGTCGGTAAAAAGCCAAAGAACGATGCATTTTGTTGGCGTACTATTTCGTGAAGGTCTACAGTTCCATAGAGAAAAAATAACGCCACAAGAGTTATGGATAGAGAAAGCTCATAGCTTATCATTTGTGCACAGGCCCTGATAGAGCCAAGTAATGTATACTTATTATTTGAAGCCCATCCAGCGATCAAAATCCCATAGGAACCCAAAGCTGTCGTTGCAAAAACATAAAAAACCCCTAGATCTGAGCGAAAGATTTCGGGATAAACTTTTCTCGCTCCCAGCATAAAGGGTTCGCAAATAGGTATTCCAGCAAACGGCAAAATCGCCATCACAAGCGTCAATATAGGAGCTAAGATATATAATGGTTTTAGTACATGGGCCGGAACAACCTCTTCCTTAAATAAAAATTTAACGACATCCGCTAAAGGTTGAAAGATACCAAAAAGGCCAACCCTGTTTGGGCCCACTCTCTTTTGGATAAAAGCAGCGCCCCTTCTTTCTACGTGGACTATCAACGGAATAACACCAAGTGGCACCCCGAGTACTACAGCAGTTTTTAATAAAATTTCTATTAATTCACCCTGCATCTAATCATCCCACTTTAAACTTTTAGAAAATAATACATAAAGATAGCCCACCAATAAAATTGCCATAAAAAATAAAAACTCTGCTATCATAAGCTCTTTGTTCGCGCTGTCCTTATAGGTCAATGCCCATGGAAATAAAAAGACTATTTCTACATCAAACAAGAGAAATAATATGCCGGTTAAAAAATACTTAATATCATATCGTTTTAATGCATTTCCCACCGGGTCCATGCCAGACTCATAAATATCGTGAGGGCGCGGATTTTTTTGTTTTTCTCCCAAGATTTGAGAAATGCTAAGTAACAAAACTCCTAGAGTAAGCCCAATAATAACTAAAACTAGAAACGGTAAAAGACTCATATTAACCTACTATTATTGGGTGAGTATGCTGGCACCATTTACTATAATCATTAATTTTTCCCAGAAGATTCCAAGGAAGACAACCGGAACAGTAACGCCAATAATAATTAATTGATTTAAGAATCCAAAGCCTTCAATTTTTTCATCAGATTCTGCTTCTTTAAAAACCATCAATCTCACAATTTTTAAATAATAGTAGAGAGAAATAACTGAGGTAACTCCAGCGATCACCGCGAGAGTATAAAATTGCTTATTAATAGCGGCGGTTAAAATATTAAACTTGGCCACAAAGCCTGCCAATGGTGGCACCCCCGCCAAAGAAAACATCACGATACACATCATGATACTCATTAGTGGGTAACGTTTTAATAGACCTGAAAAACGGTCAAAATGATCATTATCATATTTGTCCGAGACAAAACTGGTTATATAAAAAGCTCCCAAAGTCATAAATAAATATGTCACACCATAGAACAGAATCGCTCTTGCTCCGATGGCATCCACCACCACGACACCCAAAAGCATCACTCCAGCGTGGCCAATTGAAGAATAGGCCAGCATTCTTTTTACCGATCTTTGATTTATTGCCGCAACATTTCCAACGATCATGGTCAGTGCAGCAACGACTTGCAAAGTGCCAAGCCAACCATACTGTAACATTCCCTCATTGGAGAAAAAAACCATACTAACCCGCACTAGGGCAGCCATCCCCGCTAATTTCGGGACAATAGCAAAAAATGCCGTCACCGGAAGGGGTGCGCCTTCATAGACGTCGGGGGACCACATATGAAAGGGAACACAAGCAATTTTATACCCAAGACCTGCAAAAAATAACAAAAATGCAGGCATTAAAATTGCGATTTCCATAGAGCTCAAAGAAGCTAATTTAGGCAAAACACCCGTAAATTGAATGGTACCAAGGACTCCATAAATATGACTCATACCAAAGAGCATGATGCCGGCAGAAATACCTCCGTAAAGCACATATTTCAGTCCAGACTCTGCAGAGCGGTCATCGTTTTTCTTGAAACTGGCAAGTACGTAAGAAATAATAGAGAGAGTTTCCACCCCAAGATACAATGTCAGCATATTATTCGCCGACGCTAATAGCATGCCGCCAACTAAGGCCCCAATAACTAAGATATAAAATTCAGATTTTAATCCCTGATAAACATCTTTAGAAGAATGACCAATATAGATGGCGCCAATCGTTCCCAAAGTCATAATAATTTTAACCATAGTACTAAAGGGATCGATCATCACTGCATTGGTAAATGCTGGCGTTGCCGCTATCTGCATATTTAAAATCAATGAAACGAGGCAAACCACCATGCCGATCAAAGATCCAATAAAGACATATTTGTGAGCTTTTTCGTCTTGTTTATATGTTGCTTCTAAAAATAAAAGCCCCATCATTGTCACTATCGCAATAAGCTCAGGTATATATAACGCCAAATTTGCTAAATAATTAATACCCATTACTAAAGACCTCTTTTATTTCTTATGCTTCAAAACCTGCTAATAAACTTACTAGTTTCCCGACGGAGGCTTTCATAATATTTAATATTGGCGATGGCCAAATACCGAAAACGATGACGGCAACGCAAAGAGGAATCATATAAAAAATTTCCCTCGCATTCATATCTGTATACGACTTACATTCTTCGATGACATCACCAAAAAACATTCTTTTAAACATCCAAAGTAGGTAAGCGGCGCCAATTAAAAGTCCAACAACTGCAAGGACAGTTATGGTGGTAAATTTTTGGAAAATTCCCAAGAATATTAACGCTTCTGAAATAAAACCTGAAAGTCCTGGCAAGCCCATGGAGGCAAACATACCAATGATGAAGACGATTGAGAACTTTGGCAATTGAGTGTACAGCCCGCCAAAGCCTCGGCTACCATCGGGCCTAACAATCCATCTATGATGTGACCTTTCGTATAAAATCCCTACTAACAAGAACATCATGGCCGTCGAAGTCCCGTGATTAAACATTTGTAAGACAGCACCATTTGTACCTTGTACTGTCATTGCTGCCAGACCAAGCATGACAAAGCCCATATGGGAAACAGAGGAATAGGCAATAAGTTTTTTGACATCTGTCTGTGCCATAGCGCAGAGAGCACCATAAATGACATTTATTAATCCCAACCAGGCGATACAAGTGGAAAACGATACCGCTGCCTGTGGAAAAATGGGAAAGGAAATTCTCAAAAATCCATAGGTTCCCATTTTCAAGAGGACGCCGGCCAGAATAACTGAAACAGCAGTAGGCGCCTGCACATGAGCATGGGGTAGCCAAGTGTGAAAGGGAAAAACCGGAACTTTGATGGCAAAACCAATAAACATAAAAACAAAAAAGAGATTTGCAAATGAGAAATTATGGCCAAAGATCGAAATTGTTTCGTTAATCCATTTGCCGCCCTGTAAATGTAAAATATCAAATGAATTAGTCGTCGCACCGGACACATAGTAGAGGGCAATGATGCCAACCAACATCAATATCGAGCCAAAAAAGGTATACAGAAAAAATTTAACCGCAGCATACTCTTTGTTTTCTCCCCCCCAAATACCAATGAGAAAAAACATTGGAATAAGCATAACTTCCCAAAAGACATAAAAAAGAAAGAAGTCTAAGGATAAAAAGACACCAAAAACAGAGGCTTCAAGCATCAGCAATAGAGCGAAATAGCCCTTGGTGGATTTAGTAATAGTCCATGAGCTAAGGATACATATGAAAAATAACAGCGATGTTAACAAAATCATCGGCATAGAAATTCCATCGACACCGAGCTTGTAGAAAATGTGAAAGCTTTCAATCCATGGCACCGACACATTAAATGCAGGCTGCATTCCGGGAACGGTGGTATCAAATTTCATATAGAGGACAATCGTCAGTAGAAATGTCAAAAAAGTTCCAACCAATGAAATCCATCTAACTAAATTATCTTTACCCTTTGGTGTAAACAATAAGATCAGCGCTGTGATCAATGGCAACCAAAGAATCCAATTTAACAAACCAGACACTACTAACTCCTAATTTATAAACGTACTAATTAATATTTAAATTCCAAATATAACTACCCAAAACAAAGACAATGACAATAAAATAAAATTGTATCTTGCCAGTTTGAATCGTCCTTAAAATCACATTAAATAACCTGACACTGGCACCTGTACCATCTACTAAAGCGGTATCTACCACCCAGTCATCAAATTTTCTCGACACGGTATAGGCCCATCTCGTGACATGCTGCCAACCATCAACAAAATATTTATCGTAAAAACTCATATCTAATTTTGCCAATAAATTATTCAAACCCAACAAACCTTTTTGAATAAAAATATTTATATAGAGATCATCAAAATAATATTTATTTTTCAAAGCCTTATTCCAACGTGGAAAAGCGGAAACCCACCTGGCCGGATTAAGGGACCTTTTTATATACATGAGGTAGGCTAGAAAGACACCTGCGAAGGCAATAATGATAGAAAGTATCGCTCCAATAATATGCATGGTATGCGCGTGATGATAATCTTCCTCTGAAAGTCCATGGGTTTTATCATAGGATGATTTATTGAAAGTTTGTGCAGATTTCTCATCGGTAAAGTCCCAAGTCTGTCTTTCATAGCTTGCAAACGTTTCAACCTCTGGCTTTTCCACTAAAGTTGCAAACCATTCTTTGTCTACGACCCCTGGTACTTTAGCGATTTTCTGGCCGGTAAATGAACCACAATAGAAAAGACCTAGAGTAAAAACCGAGAGAATTAAAAGAGGAATATTTCTATTCCAAGATAACTTTTCAACATGGGTATGATCGTACAAGCTTTTGTCTCTTGGCTCACCAAAAAATGTTAAAAACATCATTCTAAACATATAAAATGCTGTCAGAAGTGCTCCACCAAAACCTAAGAGAGTAGGAATCCAATAGACTCGTGACTGGCTCGCCATCACCAATGCATCCCCAAGAATTCTATCCTTAGAAACAAACCCCGAGAAAAATGGAATCCCTGCAATTGCTAAAGTACAACACATCATCGCCAAAAACGTAAAAGGCATTTTGGCTTTTAGGCCACCCATTCTCGGCATCTCTTGCACATGCCCATGAGTTTCTTCATCGTGCAATGAATGGATAACTGATCCCGCTGACAAGAATAAACAAGCTTTAAAAACAGCATGAGTAATTAAATGCATAAAAGCCGCATTATACGCGCCAACACCTATCCCCAAAACCATATATCCAAGCTGGGAAATCGTCGAGTAAGCAAGTACCGCTTTGATGTCTGTTTGAATGAGGGCAATGGTAGCGGCGCCAAAAGCGGTGATGCCACCAATATAGGCAATATAGGGAGTCAACCCACCAGCGTCCATTAAGGGAAACATTCTCAATGACAAATAAACACCGGCTGCTACCATCGTTGCCGCATGAATAAGAGCGGAACACGGAGTTGGCCCCATCATGGCGTCCGGCAACCAAACTTGCAGAGGAAACTGTGCCGATTTTCCGATAGTTCCCATAAATATTGCTGCCGCTGCAAAAGTAGTCAATGAAATCCCAATAACCGAGTGCCCAATCAAACTTCCGTCGGCCAACGCCTGGTAAATATCTACAAAGCTCACGGAGCCAATAACCCCCCATAACGCCACAATCCCCAGTAGAAAAAAGACGTCTCCTACTCGAGTGGTCATAAAAGCTTTTATTGAAGCATTACCGGCCTCTTCTTTTTCGTAATAAAAACCGATGAGAGAGTAAGAGCAAAAGCCCATCAACTCCCAAAAAATGAAAAAAGAAAGGAGATTATCAGATAAAACCAAGCCTAACATAGCCGCCGTAAACAGAGACATATAAACAAAAAATCTGCCGTAACGAATATCTTCCTTCATGTAAAAGGTAGAAAAAATATGAATAAGGGTGGCGACGCCACTGACCATAAGCAACATAATGGCGCCCATATTGTCGATATAGATCCCCATATCCACCTTAAAACTATCCCCTAAATCAAACCAGGTAAAAACCTTATGCACGTGGTAATTAGCTGCATATGTCCCGAAGACAAAATCTTTAAAAATTCTTACACAATAAAGAAAAGACAAAAATATAGCTGAACAGCTTATTCCCACCGCTAATTTAGGTAACTTTTTGACGATAAATGAGTTTATTACAAACGCAAAAAACGGTAAAAGCACGATAGGTGCAATAGTTGAAATTGTGTAATCCATAAACAACGACCTTTTTCGTCACTCAACTCTGCAATTGAGTTGCATCATCTATATGTATAGTTTCTTTAATTTGATAAAATCTAATAACAATTGCTAAACCTACAGCTGCTTCAGCCGCCGCCACTACAATGATAAATAATGGAAAGATATGACCATCCATATTTTGATTTACAAATTTTGTATAGGCAACAAAGTTCAAAGCTGCTGCATTCAATATAAGCTCAATACCTAGGAGCATGGCAATCATATTCTTTCTGGCAATCATCACAACAATGCCTGCCAAAAATAATATGAAACTGATCATTAAATAACTTGAAAGTGTCATCATAATTTTACCCTATTCCCGCTTTCTCGGTCTTGCAATAACTGCAGCCCCCACTAAAGCACCCAATAAGAGAACCGAAGAAATTTCAAAGGCGAGTACATGATCAGTAACCAAGAGCATGCCAATTTTTTCAACTGTCGCTGTATATGCGGAGACCTCAGTCTCCTTATAGTACTTAATAATATTGGAAATAATCTTTATCAAAGTCATAAAGACCACAAATGCCGTTATCCAGGCGATGGTATAAGTTTTATTATTTCCCATCAGTGGAATTTTGGAAAGGCCAAATTTATTTTCCTTCTGAGCATCGGAGCCGCCAGTCAAGAGTACGGCGAAAACCATTAAAATGACAATCCCACCGACATACACAACTAACTGAGTCGCCGCAACAAAATCAGCCCCCAAAGTAACATAAAGTCCTGCCACTCCTAGTAGTGAGCTCAATAGGTACACACAGGCATGCATAATATTTTTGGTTAAAATTACAGCAAAAGCCCCGCCTACCGTGAGAACCGCTGACATTAAAAATAAAATATTTGTAAACACAATGGACTCCTTAAAGTTAGTGATGTCCTGCTGCGACTTTGGCGCCAGACTTAAATAATAAGACCCACAGAGACTTTCCTTCAAAAAAATACATCCAAAAAGAGCAGCCAATTAAATTAAAAAGAGCTATAGGAGTTAAGTATTTCCAACAAAGAGTCATGAGTTGGTCTACTCGCAAACGCGGCAATGTCCAACGTACCCAGATCACCACATAATAAAGCAACAATGTCTTTGTTACAAATGAACCCAATTGTAAAAATTGCTCTAATAAAGGAAGTCCTTTGCCCAAATTAAAAGGCACCAAATAGCCACCTAAAAATAATGCTGCAGCAAGCCCGCAGAGGACAAATACCTCGACATATTCTGCCAAAGCAAAAAATGCGAACCGCATGCCCGTGTACTCCGTGTGATAGCCAGAAACTAATTCCGACTCTGCTTCTGGTAGATCAAACGGCGCTCTATTGGACTCAGCAAGGGCCCCTATAAAGAAGACAAAAAATCCAATAAATGTAAAAGGGTTATGAAAAATATTCCAGCCCCACGGAACACCTAATTGGCCCTCAACTAAAGTTTTCATGGATAGACCACCAGATAAAACCACAATTGCCAATATAGAAAGGGTTACCGGTATTTCGTAACTAATAATTTGTGCAGCCCCACGCATTCCACCCAACATCGACCATTTAGAATTAGAGGCATAACCACCCAGAAAAATCCCAACCCCCACCAACGAGGACACCCCAAGCATATAAAAGACGCCGATATTTAAATCTGTTAACATTAACCCACTGGCAAAAGGTAAAACGGCTAAGGTAGCAAAGACTCCAACCATACATAGCAGCGGCGCCACAATAAAGAGAAACTTGTCGGACATCCTGGGAATGATATCCTCTTTTGTAATCATCTTAACACCATCAGCCAAGAACTGTAAGATGCCATAGGGGCCAACTCGGTTTGGACCTTGCCTGGCCTGTAGGTCAGCAGAGATTTTTCTTTCCGCGTAAGTTCCCAAGCCACCAATTAAGGCCATGACATTGACGACCAGTAAAACTGCAATAAAAAAAACAACAAAGGTGAGTAGGGAAGTCGCATCGAAACCAATTTTCGCGCTGACACTCGCTACAAATGCTTTATATATTGCAAACTCAGATAGAAAAGAAACAATACTGTCATTCATCTATAGTATCCTTTTATTCCTTAGGCGCTTGGTAACTTTTCACCCAATCTAAATCTCCCTTGCGCCAACAATAGGCAATCCCGGAGATCAATACTGAAAGAAAAATCAAAATTTCTACTAGAACCAGGCCGCCACGACCAATTTCATTCATTTTTTTAAAAACTGCCGCAACTGGAAACATCAATGCTGACTCAACATCAAAAATTATAAATATTAAACCCACAACATAAAACCTAATATTAAAATGAGACCAAGCAGAACCCTCTGGTGCTTCACCGCATTCATAGGCATCGTATTTTAGTTTCGTAGGATTGTGAGGACGGATAAAGTGACCTACTAGGAGGGCACCTACAACTAACAATGCTGCCACAATCATCAAAATTGCTACAGGCATATAGACGTCAAGATTGTAAGACGACATCAGAATCTCCAAACTTTTTAGTGTGATTTATCGTCCGTAAACATTACATCAAACTTAAGCCATTGGAAACATTTCTCACAAACCCTTTTTTAAAAAAATTTTTTATTCAGTTGGGCGGCGCATTTTTTTTGTTTTCATTAAACAAAATTAAAGATAATACCAAAACCTAAAACTCCTTCTCAATCACGTGGAAAAATTTATGGCCTTTAAACTTCTCGAACAAAAAATTTTAGATTGGAAAAAAGATCCCACCATTCCCATTTCTATTAATGGTGTAAAAAACAATCAATGGACATTCTTTCTCAGCTTCCTAAAGGCGAACAACAGCTTATTCAACAATTTCCAACATCTATTAATTTGTCCCACCGCAGAGTTGGCAGAAGCGTCATTTAACCGGTTAAAAAGTTTTGACACGGAGAGAGAAGTTTATTTTTTCCCGGGTATAGACCACTCACCGTATGGCGCCATCTTGTCATCTGAGCGCGCCTTGTTAGAAAGATTTAAGATTTTAGATATCGCAACGTCTCAAAATAAAAATCTCACTTTAGTACTAAATATTCAAAGTCTCCTTATAAAATTACCTCCAAAAGAATTTTTTACTAAAAATTATTTTGAAATAGCTGAAGAAGATATTATCTCGCCATTAGAACTTGCGGCAAAATTAGTATTATTTGGCCACACAAATTCCACCACGGTCGAGGAACCAGGTAGCTTCTCACATAAAGGAGAAATTTTCGATATTTTTCCCCTCTCTGGACCCCCAGTAAGGCTGCATTATTTTGACGACCTTATAGAGAAAATGTTTTTGATAGACATCGATACAAACAAAACCGTCAAAGACATAACATTCTCAAAAGTTCGTATTTCAGCGACACCCAGAATATTCACAAGGCCCGAGTATACCAATAATTTAAGAGAGAAATTACCCATTCCCACTGCAGGGTTTAAAAATAAATTTGAATTGCGTAAAAGTATCTTTGCTAATTTATCCAACCAGCAGATGTTTGAAAATTACCCTACATATTGTCCACTTTTTTTTAATCAAACTGCATCTTTATTTGACTATTTTGATCGGTCAAAAAGCATAATTTCATTTATAGACTATGATCAATGTGAACAAAACGCTATAGAAACGCTCGAATCCTTAAGGGCAGACTATGCTGCTACATTAAATGACCTAAAAAATGAAAATCTGCTACCACCACCTAACTCGCTTTTTTATCAATCTATCGAAGATATCAATACTTTCCCGAGCATCAAAATACAAGAAATCAGCTTGGCCCTAGAGTCAGAAAACGACCTACAGCTTAAAACAAACCTTTCCCTAGAATCAATCAAAGTATTTTTAAGCAGGCACATTAATTTGGCACATGACAAATTAACCATCGTCAATGACATCTTTACATTTTTAAAAAAATTCACTGAAAAAAAAGGACTTGTTTACTTTGTTACAACCTCGGAAAATTCAAAAAAAGAAATAAAATTTTTAATTGAAAATAAAAATTTCTCTCCAACTTCATTGGCCAATATTAAATTCTTACCCTTTGAGTTAGATGAAGGTTTCTATTATTCTCAAGAAAACATCATTGTACTCTGTGATGGAGATTTGTTTTCCACTAAATCACAAAAGATAAAAAAACATTATAATAAATCTATCGACCTTTTTGCAGAACAACTTTCTACTATAAAGGTCGGCGATTTTGTGATGCATAGTGAACATGGCCTGGGAGTTTACAAAGGACTTGAGCCCCTAACTGTCGGTGATAATAATACCGATTTTTTAATTATTCAGTATGCAAACAAGGATAAAATATACCTTCCGGTTTACAAATTAAACCAAATCCAAAAATATGCTGACTCCTCTGCTGAATTAAAGCCGGCCAATTTACGTTCAAATAAATTCAATCTCGCCAAAACACGTGCCAAAGACTCTGCAAAAAAATTGGCCTTTGATTTAATAAAACTGCAAGCCGAAAGACAAACCAGTGATGCCTTCCAATTTTCGCCACCAGATCATTATTATAGAGAGTTTGAATTGGCCTTCCCGTTTAAAGAAACTCCCGATCAAATATACGCCATCGAAAATGTATTAAAAACCATGCAAAAATCAATCCCCATGGATCACCTTGTTTGTGGTGATGTTGGTTTCGGAAAAACTGAAATTGCTATGCGCGCAGCATTTAAAGCCGTAGAAGATAAAAAACAAGTCGCAATTTTAGTTCCTACGACGATATTGGCCCTTCAACATTTTCATTCCTTCAAAGAAAGATTTAAAGATTTCCCAGTCACCATAGATTTTTTGTCCCGCTTTAAATCTCCTAAGGATGCCAAAGAAGTTTTTAAGAATTTAACCAATGGTAGTATTGATATCGTTATTGGTACCCATAAACTTTTATCTAATATGGTGGTTTTTAATGATTTGGGGTTAGTCATTGTCGATGAGGAACAAAGATTTGGTGTCGGCCATAAGGAGAAACTAAAATTACTTAAATCATCTGTGGATTTTTTAACTCTCACAGCGACACCAATTCCGAGAACCATGCAACTAGCATTTTTAGGTCTTAGAGATTTATCCTTAATACAAACCGCACCACCAAATAGACAAAGCATAAAAACCTATATTTTAAAAGAAGATGATTTCACTATAAAAAATGCCATCGAGAAAGAGCTTGCGAGGGGAGGACAAGTCTTTATTGTACATAATAAAGTTTCAGATATTGAAGTTTTCTCTACTAAGATTCAAGAACTTGTCCCACACGCAAAAATAGTAATTGGCCATGGCCAATTAACGGAGCGAGAACTTGAACAAAGAATGAATGATTTTTATAGTCACAAATATCAAATTCTCATAGCTACAACCATAATTGAATCCGGCCTCGATATACCCAATGCTAATACGTTAATTATAGACCGTGCCGATAAATTCGGACTCTCTCAACTCCATCAATTGCGTGGCAGAATTGGCCGTTCAGATAAAAAAGCGTATGCCTATTTTATGATTCCTGCAGATAGAAACTTGACCCCCATTGCGCAAAAAAGACTAAAAGCATTACAAACTTACGCCGATATGGGCTCTGGCTTTTCAATAGCGAGTAGTGACCTCGAAATTAGAGGTGCCGGGGATATATTAGGTGCAAGTCAATCTGGGCATATTGAAGAAATTGGACTTGAGCTCTATATGGAATTATTAAAGGAAGCGGTAGCGGAACTCAAAGGTGTAGTTAAGACATCAAATATAAACTTTGAGATTAACACCCCATATTCATCGTTTATTCCAAAGCAATATATATTAAACTCCCAAGAAAGGCTTAAATATTATAAAAAGTTATCGAATTGTTCTGAGCAAGCAGAATTTGAGAATTTAAAAGACGAGCTACAAGATATTTTTGGAGTTTATCCACCAGAAGTAAATAATTTATTCCTACTGATTGAAACAAGAATTGTACTCAAGAACACCGGCATGAAGTCAGTCAACCTCTCATCCGATAAAATCATTCTAAACTTTAACCAGCAATATTTAAACTCAAACATAGAGCTAAGAAATTTAGTTGTCGATTGCTTTATCTCAAAGCCTAAGCAATATCAATTTACTCCAGATTACAAAGTCATTTACGTCAGCAAAAAACAACTTAGACAAGAGGATCTTCTTGCCTTTGCAAAAGATATTGCGCAGCAAATAGGCATATGTTAGTGTTTTCACTATAGAGAGTTTTAATTTCATCCAAATATCATAAAGAGGAAATGATGAAAATAATATCGTTAGAATTACTTTGCCTGACCCTTCTTTTGTCACCACAAGTTTTTGCTGCCAAAAAGGTAGTGGCCACCATAAACGGCGCTAAAATCTCAAAAGCTGATTTTGAACGCACCTACAAACAAAATATGCTTTTCGTATCAAATAAAAAAGTCACCAAAGAAAAAGTTTTAAATGATTTAATTAGTCGCGAACTTGGCATACAAAGGGCCAAAAAAGCTAAACTAGATAGAGACCCTACAGTCAAACGAAAAATGGAGGATGTCCTTTACCACGCACAAATTTCTAAAGATATTGAGCCAATGTTGAAAACACTTGTCGTTTCCGATGCCGAAGTAAAAAAATATTATGCGAATCATAATGAATATAGAACGGCGCATATCCTTTTTCGCATGCAGGCCATCCCCGATGCTAAGGAAAATAGAGCGGCCTTAGAACAGGCATTAAAAGTTTATACCGCACTGGTAAAAAAACCAGAAAAGTTTGCAGAGTACGCTAATAAATATTCGCAAAGCACTAATGCACAATCGGGAGGTGACATAGGCTTCCTTCCGGCCATGCGTTTGGCCCCTGAATATTGGGCTGCCATTAAAAATAAATCCGTGGGAACCATTATCAAACCCATAAAAACCCAATTCGGCTGGGAAATCATCAAGATCTTAGGAATTAAATCCATAAAAAATATAGATATGAATCTCTATAAGAAAATTGTCTACGATCAAAAAAGAGATGCTATTCTAGCGAACTATTTTAAAAGTTTACGCAAAGGTGCAACCATAAAAATAGCCAAAGAACACCTAAAATAATATAGTTGGTACGTCACATATTTTGTGAGCGGCGCACCAAGCTATTATATCCACCCTAGCTATACGTAAAGTGTGACGGACCTACTCATTTAATAAGGAAGTGTCATGCGGTTAACTTTTAGTCTCTATCTTTTTATCATCATTTTTCCAAATACATTATACGCAAAATTACTGGATAAAGTACAAGCTGTTATAAACGACAATATTGTTACAATGTCTCAAGTAAAACGAATTCAAAATAATTTATCCGCGCGAAAAAATATTTTCCCACAGGTTTATAATCGTAAATCATATAATGACAAGGCCGTCGTAAATATTCTTATTGAGGGTCAACTTATTAAACATAAATTAAGTAAAATTGGATATGTCATCAGTGATGATCAAGTTGAAGGGCAAATTAAAGCCACAGAAAAAAGACTTGGCCTTAATAGAGACGCACTTCTACAATTCTTAAACCAAAATTCCACAACTTTTGATGAATATTTTGAAATTATTAGATCGACAATCGAATATAATATTTTTATTTCAAGAGTTATCAGCCCCTTAATTTCAATCACAGACCAAGAAATCAAAAATACATTCTTCAAAATGAATAGAGAAAATAAAACATTGGCCTTTAAATATAACCTTGTTGATTTTTCATTAAATAAAAATCATATTAAAAAAAGTATGTTGAAAAATCTAAAAGATATATTAACAAAATACCAAACCACAGGAGAATTACCCCTGGGATTTAGTAAATTACAGACAAATCTCATTGATAATGTCACCGAAGGTGGATTAACAAATGAAATTAAATCCACCTTAAAAACCACCGATGAAGGAGAATTTTCTAATCCTACAAAAATTGGTGATGACTACCATGTCTTTTTTGTAAAAAAGAAAGATCTCGTTGAATCTGACCTTTATATACAAAATAAAAAAAGCATCCATGCTAAATTATACGAAAAGGCTGTAAATAAAGTCTCCAAACTTTGGTACGCGAGGGAGGCTACAAATCATTATGTTAAATATTTTTTTTAAACAATGATTTTTGTAACCCAAGGACATGAGCACTCAATAGGCTTAGAAGTTTTTATAAAAAGTTTTCTTTTAATAAACTACCACGCACAAAAAGACTTTTTGCTTTTTTGTACAAAGAACTCTTTAAAGAAAACCCTTCAATCTCTCAACATAAAGTTCTCTCTCGCAGATAACTACACTTTACTTTCAAACACCAAACTTAATTGCAATTTCGTTGAAAACGACGTTATGAGTGAAACGCTCTCGACATTAGAAAAAGCTTTAGAAGTCATATCTGAAAAAGACATACTTTTAACCCTGCCTTCCTCTAAAGAACAATTTTTTTACCAAAACAAGCACAATAGGGGATACACTGAATTCCTGCGCAATAAATTTAATAGCAAAAACTTAGCAATGGGTTTTTATTATAAAAACACTCTATTCAATTTAATTACTGATCACATTCCCCTAAATAAGGTGAGTGAAAGCATTACCCAAAAAAAAATTATTTCTAAAACCATAAATACAATTACGGGCTTTAACAAATATTTCAAAAAAATTGATGAAATTTATTTTTCCGGAATCAATCCCCACGCGGGAGAAAATGGTTTATTAGGCAACGAAGAAGAACGTATCAAAGAGTCAATAATACATCTGCAAGCTGCGTATCCTCAAATAAAAATTTCCGGCCCCTACTCAGGAGATGTCATTATAAAAAAAAGAGACCAATCCAAAGTTCAAATATTCACATTCTTTCACCACGATCAAGGGCTTGGCATATTTAAAGCTATCAACCAATACTTTGGTATCAATATCACCTTCGGATTACCCTTTTTAAGAATGAGTGTTGACCACGGTACAGCTTTTGACCTCTATAAAAAAAATAAGGCGAACTACTTAGGCTGCCTTTATATGCTAAAAACCGCCAGTAAAATACACCTAAACATTTAATGTCACAAGCCATCTTTTGAAGCTTTATAAACTCATAGTAGAATGAGGTCATGACCATATTTGAGACTCAATATGTGGTATAGAGCAAGTTTTAATGGTTTTATCCAAAGTGGTTGCCACACTTGAAGATATACTTAACTGCGGTTATGACAGCATGGCAGTCAAAAAAGATGACGATTAGTTAGCCATCGCCTTTAGAGAATTGCAGAAATTCTACATTTACTAATGCTTAAAAATAGAATAACTTTATTTTATTACTCTTAGATTTCCAAGATTATTGCGAATGAAGTTTTTTGCGCCCTTACTACCTTCAATATATAATGTAAGTTTATTTGTTCCTTCAACTATTCTAAATTCTAAAAAATTACAACATTTACTTTCTCTTTTAATAAAAGAATCTATAAACGAACGTACTTTCTTAGTTTTTGGAAACTTGTAAGAATAACCTCTTTTTACTTCAGCACTACTGATGAGATATTTAGTAATCTCAGATTTTATTTCTTTCAACCGTTCAGTATGATTATGAACTGAGCAAGTTGGGCCATCAGCAAAAACCAAGTTGAGATTAAAAAATGTAACGAGTAAAAGTGTAATCAATTTTGTTTTCATGTGTTTACCATTTTCCTTTTTCTAAACCAATTTTTGGCCCAGTAAATTATTAATATGAATAAAAATAAGAGAATTGTAGCTTCAAATTTAAAAGAAAAATCAGGAGAGAAAGCATTAACACCTAGTAAAATTAATATTTTTGGGCCTTCGCAAGCGATTAACGCAATCAGTACTGATATTGAAAACTTTTTAAAAAATTCTCGATATGAGCTTGAAAAAGGTATTTTTAATTCCTTAACAAATTTGTCTAAAAAAATAAATGCTCCTTTGTCTGAAGGTAAAATGTCTAAAATTAAGCTATCTCCTAAATATGCAAAAATTGTTCAACAAGCTAAAGAAAATGGATTTTCATTAAAAGAGATAGCAGCAATTATGAAGTCACTTACAAAATCAAAATCTTGCACAGCTCTTTTGAAAATGATTGATAAAAGGCTTGCAGATATTCAACAAGAAAAAAAGTATCTTATTAAATCTGAAAAATTCTTGAAAAAACTTTCTTCATCTTGTCCAGCGAAATCAATTGGGAAGAACTGTAAGGAGATTGAACAGTTTTAGTAAAGTATCGATTTTTATTGAGCAAAAAATCTGTTTTTTTGAGTATTGATAGTCAGTTTAATTCGGAACGGCACATTGAATATGTTGAAAAACGCATTTTTTATAAGGCAATTTAGTCGGGTGGAAGCATCCCTTGGCGAGACATTGAAAAGCTATTTCTAGCATTAGGTGGTGAAGTGACGGAGGGGTCAGGTTCACGAGTAAGGATAAAGCTAGGAAAGATTTTTGCTGTTTTTCATAGACCTCACCCTGAGAGAGTAACCGACAAAGGGGCAGTAAAATCAGCAAGGAAATTTTTAACAAACTCGGGCGTATTAGAAACCGAGGAGGACAACGATGCTTAAATATAAAAACTTTCTAGGTAAGGTAACTTATGATGATAATGCAAAAATTCTTCACGGTGAGGTTGTTGGCATTAACGATGTTATAACTTTTCAAGCGAAAGATGCAGATAGAATAGAAGAAGAGTTTGCGGCTTCCGTTGATGATTATTTGGCTTTTTGTGCGGCAGAAGGGCGAGAGCCTGAAAAGTCAGTCTCAGGAGAAACAAGGATTCGCATGGGTGATAGGCACCTTCTTGTTTCAAAGATTTCTCAGGCAAAAGATATAAGCATGAATGATTGGCTAAATGAAGCCATCGACGAGAAGATAGAAAAAGAGGTTGGCTAAAAAAATGGCCAGAATATGGCCCACCTGAGTATCAATCATCTGAGAGAGCCAGGATCATTTTTTAGTATTAGAAAAAATTATACGTTTTTTGAGGAAAAATTAACGCATCGAAAGTGTTTTGGGCTTTTTTTAGATGTATGACTATCTATTGTTGATATGATATTCAACCTATTGTTGAAATCAACGTAAATTTTCAAAATCTGCACTGCGTATAAAAGAGGTTCTTATGAATGTGAGAGTTATTAAAAAGTATAAAAATAGAAAATTATATGACACCAAAAATAAATGTCATATAAACTTGCCCAAACTTAAAGTTTTATTAGATGCAGGAGAACAAGTTAAAATAATAAACAGTCAAAACGATGAAGACATTACTGATATTGTATTAGGCCGTGCTAGCGCAATTCATTCTACAATAGATATGAATACAAAGCTAATTCCGGCCACTGAACTTGATAAGCTCAAGAGGAAAGTTCTAGATAGAATTAAGTTGGAGCAACCATTTTATTTCATTGACCTTTTTTGTGGTGCTGGTGGCCTTTCTTGTGGCTTAGAAATGGCGGGTCTTGAATGTGTTTTCGGTACTGATATGGACAAGAATGCTATTGAGACATTTAAACTAAATCATAAAAATGCGGCCTCTTTTTTAGGACCCATTGCAGAACTTTCTGAAGAGCTGATATTGTCAAAAATTGGCAACAAAGAAATTAAACTCATTGCAGGAGGGCCACCATGCCAAGGGTTTTCTACTATTGGAAAAGGCGACCCTAATGATGAAAAAAACTCTCTATTTAATCATTATTGTCGAATTCTAAAGATTCTTCGTCCTGAATATTTGTTGTTTGAAAATGTAACTGGTCTAGTTGCTAAAAAAAATCATACGGTACTGAAGACGATATTAGAAAAATTTAAAGAGTTAGGCTATTCAGTAAACATAAGTGTCTTAGAATCACAGCACTATGGTGTGCCTCAAAAAAGAAAACGTACCATTCTTTTTGGAACTCGCCTGAGAAGGAGAATAGACTTTCCGGCTCCTCAGTTCGGAATAACTAATAATGAGGGATATATACCCGCACGTACTGTGGGAGACGCCTTAGATAAATTACAGAGTATAACAGGAGCGATTTTTAATCATGATTTAGACAAGACAAAAATTGCTTCTGATCTTACAAAAGAAAGAATTAAATATATTCCCGAGGGAAGAGGTATTAGATACAAAAAAGATGAGGATGAGTTTTTGCCTGATCATCTTAAATTAGGAATTGATTGGGATACGATCAAAGAAGGGAGGCTTCGTGAGCTAAATCTATATAGATTAGATCGGCAAAAACCTGCACCAACCATTAATACTAAATCTCATTTTTATTTTCATCCCGTCGAGGATAGAAAATTTACAGCGAGAGAGTATGCTAGTTTTCAAAGTTTTCCAAGTGATTTTATTTTTGCTGGTGCAAATAGTTCTCAAATCCGGCAAATTGGCAATGCGGTTCCTCCATTAATGGCAAAAGCACTAGGACAACAAATTATTAAATCATATACATGTAACGATCACTCAGAGGACTTAATACATAAAGAGATAAATATTGATAATATTAGAAGTGATGCTTTCACCTATGACAACTTTGCGACATTAACTAAATCTCGACAAGAAAAAAAACAAGAGATAGTTGATCGCGAATAAACTTATGACAAGACAAAATATAAAAATTGATAATGCGAACGTTCATAACTTGAAATCTGTATGCATAGAGATACCTAAAAACCAGCTAGTAGTTATTACTGGACCCTCTGGATCTGGAAAGTCATCATTGGCATTTGACACTATCTATGTGGAAGGCCAAAGAAGATATATTGAATCACTCTCGTCGTATGCTCGACAATTTTTAGGCCAATATCAGCCACCAGATGTAGAATCGATAACAGGCCTTTCTCCGGCCATTGCTATTGATCAAAAAAGTTCGAGTAGAAACCCACGCTCTACAGTGGGAACTATAACTGAAGTATATGATTATTTACGAGTGCTTTTCGCGAGGGCCGGAACCCTCTACTGTCATCAATCGGGCAAAGAAATAAAATCTTACTCGCCACCACAAATTACCCGTGAATTGTTTAAACTTAAAGAAAAAACAAGAATACATATCCTTGCACCTATTAAAACAGAATCTGATCTTAAAAATATTATAACGAAATATCGCAGTTTAGGTTTTGGCAAGATCAGAATTAATGGGGACATTTTATCTCTTGATGAAGAAATCAAAATTAAGAAAAAAATAAAAAGCATTGAAATAATCATTGATAGATTCCTTATAAAGCCTGGTAATGAAAAAAGGTCTACTGACTCGATAGAACATGCCTTAAAATTATCAGAGGGAATTGTCTACATACTGGCAGATGAAGATCTCTTAACCTATAGTGAAAAGAATGTGTCGCCAGTTACCGGAGAGATCCTGCCCGCTTTAGAACCCAGCCTTTTTTCATTTAATTCACCGTTAGGTGCATGTCGAAGATGTAATGGGTTAGGGGAGTCTAAAACATTCGATCCGAATTTAATGATTTTCGATGAATCTCTAAGATTATTTGATGGTGCGATCACTCCTTTAACTAAGAAAAATAACTTTTTATACAAAATGATCGAAAGCATTGTAAGGATTGATAAAGTCGATGCTACTCTTCCTTATAGAAAGCTTCCCAGTGCCTTTAAAAAGCTCTTATTTGAAGGTTCAAATAAAGTTTATAAATATTCTTTTTCTTCAGATAATTCCACTTTTGAATTTAAAAAACCTTTTCCAGGAATGATTAAATGGTTTGAAAAGAAGTTCAAAGAAACCACCTCTGAAAAAGTTCGAAAAAGCCTTGAAGAATATATGAACATACAACGTTGCCCGGATTGCCAGGGCAAACGACTTAATCAAATCGCTCTTTCCGTTACAATTAATAATAAAAATATTATCGATTTATCAGAACTTCCCATTGATGAGCTTTACGAATTTTTTAAAAATTTAAAGCTAAAAAATGAAAAACAAATAATTGCTAAAAAACTTAATAAAGAGATCTCGAGTCGATTAAACTTTCTTATAGATGTAGGACTAACTTATTTATCACTCAATAGAAGTGCAACGACGCTGTCCGGTGGCGAAAATCAAAGAATTCGACTAGCGACTCAAATAGGCTCCACCCTCTCTGGAGTGCTCTATGTTTTAGATGAGCCTAGTATTGGACTTCATCAAAGGGATAATAATAAATTAATCACTACATTAAAAAAATTAAGAGATATCGGCAATAGTGTGCTTGTCGTTGAGCACGATGAAGAAACTATTCGAAATGCAGATTTTATTATAGATATGGGACCTGGCGCGGGAATTCATGGTGGAAATATCATAGCGAAAGGTAGCCTAGAGCAGATAAAAAGAAATAAGGCGTCTCTCACTGCAAAATATCTTACGAAAAAATTTGTTATTGACCTGCCTAAAGAACGCAGAAAGCTAGGCAACGACATTATCCTAAAGGGTGCGACACAAAATAATATTAATAAACTCGATGTAAATTTTCCGTTAGGTGGAATCGTCTGTGTAACTGGGGTCAGTGGCTCGGGAAAATCTACTCTCATCCATAGCATATTAGTACCCGCTATTAAATCCTATTTATCGAAGGGTGATAACAAACTCATCTATTCCAAAAATAATTACCAAAGTATTGCAGGAGTAGCCAACTTAAAAACCGTAATCGAGCTAGATCAATCTCCAATTGGTAGAACACCAAATTCGAACCCGGCAACCTACACTGGTATTTTTGATAGCATAAGAACACTTTTTTCCCAATTACAAGACTCACAAATAAGAGGCTATTCACCGGGTCGGTTTAGTTTTAACGTTAAAGGTGGCCGCTGTGAAGATTGTGAAGGCAATGGTGTAAAAAAAATAGAAATGCACTTTCTCCCCGATGTTTTTATTACCTGCAGCGAATGTAATGGATCTCGTTACAATGAAGATACACTCTCTATATTGTTTAAGGGAAAAAATATCTCCGATATTTTAGATTTATCAATAGAAGAAGCCTTTGATTTCCTAAAAAACCAGCCCAAACTTAACCGCATCCTACAAACATTAATTGATGTTGGTCTTGGCTATATGAAACTAGGACAACCGGCAACGACTCTTTCCGGTGGTGAAGCGCAACGCCTAAAACTAAGCCGAGAACTATCCAAGAAAGTTAAAGGGCATTGTCTATATGTTTTAGATGAACCAACAACCGGTTTACATTTTCAAGATATCAAGATTCTTTTGTTAGCGATCAATAAACTTGTTGAGAATAACCATAGTGTTTTAATCATAGAGCATAATTTAGATGTTATTAAAGTTGCCGATCATATCATTGATTTAGGCCCCGAAGGCGGCAAGGAAGGTGGTAATATATTATTTCAAGGAACCCCAGAAAGTCTCGTTAAAAACTCCAATTCGCAAACTGCGAAATATTTAAAGCCCTACTTAGCATGCAAATAATAACAGATATTAATTCACCAATAGTAAGTGATTTTAGAAATCTTAAAAACCATATTTTTTCAAAAAATAATTTAATAATAATGGAAACAAAAAAAGTATTACTAAAGTACTTTGATACAAACCTGAAACCATACAAATGTCTTATTACAGAGGATTTCTATCAAGAAAAGTCTGATCTACTCAATACAAAACTAAATCCCGAAAATATTTATGTCGCTAATAAAAAGATCATGGAGTCTATTGTAGGTCATAATCTTCATCACGGCATTTTCCTTATTGGAGAAAGGCCAAAGGATACAAGCCTAGAAGACCTTCAATTCCCTTGCTTAATTCTCAATGGGGTGAGCGGCCCAGAGAATGTAGGTGCGATTGTCAGATCCTGTGCCTCCTTTAATATCCAAAACATAATTGTAGACGCAAAATCTTGTTCCCCATATGTCAGAAGAGCGATTCGGGTATCTATGGGAAATATATTTGAGTTAAAAATTCATCATACACCCAATTTAAATCAGTCTATAGATTATTTAAAAAAGAAAAACATAAAAATCCTTGGCACTGCAAATACAATGGCCGCCAAAAGTATTCATCAATACTCTTTCAAACAAAACTGCGCGCTTATATTGGGAAGCGAAGGGAATGGTATTGATGAAATTATATTAGATAGCTGTGATAATCTTTTAAAAATCCCCATCAATCCAAAAGTTAACTCTTTAAACATCCATAACGCGGCTTCTATCTTTTTGTATGAATTAACTAAACAGAAGGAAGCTCAAGAATAAATTTCGAACCAGACAAGTTTTCTTCATACCTAACCGTACCTGTATGTAATTTCGCAATCCACATAACAATAGCAAGGCCGAGCCCTGACCCACCAAGTTTTGAATTTCTTGATTTTTCGACTCGATAAAATCTTTCAAATATTTTATTTTGATGCTCTATGGGAATCCCTGGGCCACAATCTTCCACCGATAGAATGGCTTTTTTAGAGTGTATTGTTAAGTTTAAATTAATTTTCGACCTTACTGGCGAATATTTTAAAGCATTATGAGTTAAGCCCATAATAGCTTGGCGGACTAACGCCCTGTCGCCAAAAATAATAACAGATGCTCCTTCAAAAATAATTTCTTGTTGATTTTCTTCGGCCAAAACATTTAATAATTCTATGACTTCGAAAACACAATCATTTAAATCAAAATCGTTATGATAAATTTGATATATACCAGCGTCTCCACGTGCTAACATTAGTAGCGAATTTGTTAAAGCAGTCATTCGTTCAATTTCTTCCAGAATACTACCCAATAAATTTGAATACTCATTAGAATTTAAGTTTTTCCCGTGCGCAACTTCACATATCGACCGAATCGCTGTCAAAGGGGTTCTTAATTCATGAGATGAATCAGCGGTAAATCTTTTAAGGGATTCAAAGGACAAACTCACTCTTTCGAACATTTCGTTTAGCACTGTCGCAAGCCTACCAAGTTCGTCTTCTGTGTTTTCTAATTGAATACGCTCGGTAAGATTATTGGTATTTATATTAACGGCATGATTAATTATAGATTTTAGAGGTGCAAGGGCCTTTCGAGCAAAGAAATAACTAAGAAATATTACGGCGGCAATAGAAATTGGCATCATACTTAAATACCAAAATGAAAACTTTCCAACTCTTGAATTCAAGTTTTTAAGTGAAAAAGCTGCTTTTATTATATACCCATTTTTTACTTTCCCAGTCTTTACTCTATAGTTTTTTTTCTCATATTCAAAACTCAGATATTTATTTAAGTCTATTTTAGGAATTACCAGTTTACTATTTTTAAAACTTAATTCACCCGTTGGAGCATAAACTTCTACGTGCGCAAAATCATTTATGCCCTTAATAATTATTTGGTTAGGATCGGTGGAACCTCTAAATTGTACTTTATCTGAAACACTAATTTCTAAATGGCGTTCTAAATATGAAAATCTCTCAGTTAGGCTCCTATCAAATTCACTGATAAGCTCTTTCTTAAAGATATTTATAGATAATAAAAAAAAAGCAAATAAAAGAAAACTAATTCCTAAAGTAAAAAAAATGCTTAACCGCATAGTGATAGATAATTTTTTTAATTGCATATTTTAAATCCGATTCCACGAATCGTTTCGATTAAAGGCTTATCAAACGGTTTATCCAGTTTCCCCCTTAGTCTATTTATATGGACATCAATAACACTGTCCATTGATGTAACTCGATTCTGGATTTTCCATACTTCTCTAGTTAGCATGTCGCGGGTCACAGGTCGGCCTACATTTTGTATAAGAAAATATAATATCTCATATTCACGAGTAGTTAGGTCCAATTCCTTGCCACATCTTTTTACTTCTCTCAATTCCGTATTAATCTCAAGGTCAGATAATTCAATTATTTTTTTGTTATCATAGAGGCCATTACGCCTTATAAGAGAACGGATACGGGCCTGTAATTCAGGGAATGCAAAGGGCTTCACTAAATAATCATCTGCTCCCGCCTCTAAGCCCTCCACTCGATCCTCAATAGTATCCCTAGCTGTCAAGAGAATCACAGGTGTCCAATTGCCACCCTCTCTTAATACTTTTAATACTTTTAATACTTTTAATATTTCAATTCCATTTCTACCCGGTAACATCCAATCTAAAACAACTAAGTTATAATTTTCTTGCTGTAATAAAAAAAATGCATCCTCACCCGAGTGAGATAGAGTGACATTATATCCGTCTATCAAAAGGCCTTCTTCAATGGCCTTAGCAATCTTCAATTCATCTTCTATAACTAAAATCTTCATTCAGGGCTTTTATCACAATTACCAATAAATAAAACAATAGTTACCAATTCTAACGATATTGTTAGAAAATCGTAAGTGGTAAAAATTATTGCGTATTTATATGTTGAACTCTACAAATTAAACATAAGAGGAGGACACCATGAAGCTTATTAGAAATTACAATGTTTTGACGTTTTCGCTATTTTCCCTACTGTGGACTGCATTATCCTATGCAGGTGGAGGGACCATTGAAAAGTTATGCCGCGACTTTCCAGCAGACCCTGTCTGTCAAACTAAACACTTAACTTTTAAAGACGTATTTAGAGACGTAGTGGTTGCGGCCGGTACAGGATACCCTGGATACAAGGATGGGATTGGGACTACAGCAATTTTGAATCGTCCACATGGTTTAGCACAAAGCCATTCAGGAATAATTTACTTTGCTGATAGAGGAAATCACCAAATACGAACTTTTGATCCAAATACAAATGAAGTTAATACTATCGCTGGAAATGGTGAAAAAGGTTTTTTGGATGGATCTATTAAAACGGCCAAATTCAACCAACCAGTGGCCGTGACTGTAAGCCGAACAGGAACTATTTATGTTGCTGATCGAGACAATCATATGATTCGTGCAATTTCCCCAACTGGTATTGTAAGTACTTTCGCTGGTACAGGTTTGCCAGGCTATATTGATGGAGCTTCTTTGAATGCAAAGTTTAATGAGCCCTATGGAGTTGTTCTAGATAAAGATGAGCAAAACTTATTGGTGGCAGATTATTTAAATCATGCAATTAGAATAATTAATTTAACGACAGGAATTGTCAGTACTTTTGCAGGAAATGGACAACGAGGGAGTCAAAATGGTTTTGGGGCATCTGCAAGATTTAATCAGCCATATAATATTATAAGAGGTTCTAATGGCAATTACTTTGTGCCAGATCAAAAGAACCACTCTATTAGAAAGATTACAATCGCTGGCGAAGTTACCACAGTTGCTGGTGGTAATGGACAAGGTTATTTAGACGGGAAAGACGTTGACGCAAAATTTAACAACCCAACGGGATTGGCAATTACAAAAACCAGAATACTATTTGTTAGCGATAGAAATAATCATCGGATACGAAAAATTGATTCAGCAGGCATTGTAACAACTTTAGCCGGCACAGGTTTATATGGTGAAATTGACGGATCGTTAGAGGATGCACAATTTAATAAACCATTAGATATTATAGTAGATAAGACTTCGGGTAATCTTATTATCAGTGAGGACAGTGGACATAAATTGCGCAGAGTTCGTTTAAAATTTTATGAAGTAAAAAAAAGGGAGGCTGTTTGCCTCCCTTTCTTATAAAAAATTTTGTTTTTAATTAACCAACAAAGATTGTCGCAAATGTAAAAATCACAAGTGACTCCATAAGTGCAAGACCAAGAATCATTGGCGTTTGGATTTTGTCGGCAGCACTTGGATTTCTAGCGATGCCTTCAAGAGCAACTGAAGCAGCTTTTGATTGTCCAGTTGTTCCACCTAACGCAGCTAATGCAACAGCGAAAAAATAACAACCAGCTTTTTGCCAAGAGTATTGACCATCAGCTGCAGCACCTTGTGCAAAAGCCATCAGTGGAGATACGAGTACGATAAGTGCGAACATAATTTTTTTCATTTAAAACTCCTTATAAGTTAGATTAGTTGGTCTATTAATGATGCGCATCCTCTTCATGATCGTGATGAGCAGTTGCAAGACTAATATAAACCATTGATAAAACTGAAAATACAAATGCTTGAATTACGCTAACCAAAATACCTAATAACATGAATACAATCGGTATGATTATGGGTGCAAGGTCGGAAAATATTGATAAAACCAAATGGTCACCATACATATTTCCTCTTAAGCGTAGCGCTAATGAGATAGGTCTAACAAAGTTTGAAAGTATTTCGATAGGAAAAATTAAAATGGCCATATACCATAGAGGCCCCGCGAAATGCTTAAGATAATTAATTGTACCAAGTTCCTTACACCCTTTTAAATTATAATAGATAAAGGAAAACACACCCAAAGCAAAAGCTGTGCTGAGATGTTCTGTTGGAGGTAAAAAACCAGGAATCAATCCGATCAAGTTAGAGAGTAAAATGACAATGAAAATACAACAAATAAAGGGAAAATATTTCTTAGCTTGTTGATCCCCCATGACCCCTTTGCATTGGTCATAGAGAAATTGTCCGATACCTTCCACAAGGTTTCTAAAAGTAAATCCTTTATCGGGAATCACAATATTATTAACAGCATTTACTTTTGATCGGTAAACAAGGCCCACGACAACCAGAATAAGTCCAACGAGGACAAATGTAAGTATATGCTCTGGTATATGCCAGGCATGAGATAATGGCCCAAGCCAAGTAAAGCCGCCAGCGGCAATGACATTTGTGGAAAACAGTATACTACAAAAAGAAATAATTATTTTCATCATCAATGACCTATTATTACTCGTTAGTTTTTAAACAAAAAACTAAAATAAAAATCTGAATCACATAATTTAACAGAGGTATAATTACCTTATTCCCCATCAGATGTACACCCAAAGTAATACCAAGAATGAGAACAGATATTTTACCGACAAACAGCGTTATTATTTTTTTATTTTTACTTTTTCTTAGATCTTTTGGCAAGCTCGCCATTTTTGGATTGGTCAGCTCCATAACCCCTTCAACTAACATAAATTGGTTGAGAACTGTCGCCAGATAAACTAAAAAGAGTCCAAAAATCTGTTTCTGCCCTTTAACAAAAAAGCATAAGGCCACGGTGCACAAAAGAGAAATGGCAATATATTTATTGAGGTTTATTTTTTTTCTTAACAACATAGAGGACCATTAATAATAGGATATTGATAACTATGGCAAGAAATATTCCAAAGGCGATCTCTTTACTAACAACTTTTTTCTCTACTAGAGCGTGAGCAATATAACCCAAAGTGAGAATTGTCCCAGGTAAACTTAATGCCAATGCAAGTGGTTTCGCCCAACTTTGCTCAATTTTCATCAACGTTTCCTTGAAATTCTTCTATTATAGATACTTTCAAGTCTATTTTTTACGACAATTGTGTTGGGATATTCACCCAAGATTGAGTAATAAATATTATATGCTTTTTTTAATAACTCCATAGTTTCATAAGCATTGGCCATTAAAAATTTCGTTTGGACAGTTGCATCTTTACGGGTCTCTTTTTGGATATATTCTGACCAATAAGTAATTGCCTCTTGCCATTTTTTCTGTTCAAAAGACAATAACCCTAATTGATAGATAGATTTTAGATGATATTTATGCTTTTTACTTTTTTGTATATTACTAAAAACTTTTGCTGCCGAAAGGTATATGTCCAGCTTTTGATAAGTCAGACCAAGACGAAATTCGTATTGATCGTATGAATTCAGCCTTGGTTCAAATGATGTTAAATTTTTATAATTTTGCAATGCTTCAGTATAATTTTTTAAAAAAGTATAATTTATTTCACCAAGCTTTTCCTCCGCTTTTATAAGCCATAAAGGATCAATTGAATGCTTCTTGATTAAATTATAATAAATTGAAGATTTCTTATAATCTCCAATATGAATTGCATAAAGCTCTGCTAGTTGATAATAAATTTTAATTCTAATATTATCATTTGTACTTTT
>Ga0316206_1000862_pt1 | contig 32983 bp, 26 predicted proteins | sample 6monthpyrite_MG_FD_204942 | JGI IMG/M metagenome (GOLD analysis project Ga0316206, IMG submission 204942) | Microbial mat bacterial communities from mineral coupon in-situ incubated in ocean water Damariscotta River, Maine, United States -... | ecosystem: Environmental > Aquatic > Marine >... | reverse complement strand
CAGCGGCATGTAACAGGCTTGCTGCTAAATACTCGGCACGATATACCACTTTAGATTCTGATATAAAAGACTGGTCCCAATAAGATTGTAATTTAACTAACTGCTGATCATTTATGACATCAAAATAGTCTGTGCCAGTTAAGTGCAGTGCCAACTCATCGTCTTTAGGCACAATGGTCAAATCAACCGCTTGAGTATTTACGCTAAAACGATGACGGCCTAACTTAATAATGCTACCACCTTCTTCGAATATATCCTGCTTGTCACGCTGCGCGCGGACCGACTGATCTTTAGCAAATTTCAATCGACTATCAATATCATCAGAACGTACGCTATCACCTAAATTACGTAACTGTTCAGATAAATCACGGCATTTTGAAACCATAGCATCTGATGCAAAAAAGGTATTAATCTCGTCTGGATCAGTAAACCGTTCTGTACGCCTTAAAACACCATCTAAAATCCGATCAGCTGCATTCGATAAATTGTGTATCCTTCTTTGACGTTCATCTAATAATGCCTGCTTATGAGATTCAAACGACTCATAGACTTCTTCTCGCTTACTAAGAATGTCAGCTAAAAATTCATCATGCTCACTAAAACGGCTTTCAAGTTCTTCCAATTGTGCAAGTAGACGTGTCAGCTGTTCATCGCAATGTTCGGGTGTTGTTGATAAGCCTAAGGCGTTGGTAATGCTTTGTGAGAATAAAGTAAACTGAGCGGCAAATTCTGATACTGCCTCGGCAGAGCCAAGTGTTTTATTATGATTCCGTGCATGGGCCTTTGTTTGATTAAGCTTACCGTATACCTCTGATATTGATTCCAGTATTTGAGTACGTATAGTTGCATCATCAACTTTTAATGTACCTAGCATTTCTGTTAACAAGTCTAACCCAGCACTCATTTTTTCCAGCTCTTCTAGTACAGGCATCAGTTCGACGACTGTTTCTATAGTCGGAATAAAGTCCTGCAATTCAGTAATACGCTGCGTATATTCAGTAAACGCATTATCCTGACTTAAAAACCGTACCGTCTTCTGACTTAAGTTTGTTTGTTCTTTTTCAAGCTCTAAATCAAGCTCGACGATACGTGCCGTATTGATATAGCGTAATTCTTTAATGGTAACCAGATGTCCACGATGATGGCGAATATTGTCCAGTGCATCAATAAAGTCAGATGGTGACTTCCAGTTAAATTTACCTATTGTTTTGAATAAGCGCTTTTGTTCAAGCTCAGCCTCACGTATGGCCTCGTTCGCTTTTGATCGTATGCTTTCAACTTTTTCGAATTCGTCTAATACAAGTTCTGCTGTTTTACGAATATCCTTAACTTGCTCACTTAAACCTTTAAGTTCTTCCTCTTCAACCCAATAGTAAGTATCAAAAATTTGATCACAGCTTTGAATAAGGTTTTCGTACAGTAATGCAGATGCTGTTTGTTCATTAATAGCACGTACCAGACTATATAACTCTGATATAGCTCGTACCAGTTCTGCATTACCTATTTTCCCTAAAAAACTCTGACTCTCTGGAAGCTTACTTGCATAATCGACACTAATAAACGGTGTTTCCCATATTTGCATAGGATGATTACGTGAAGGCTCTTCAGACTCTGCAGAGAACAAAATAGCCTGACCATTATCAAATAAACTAAAGCCATGTCCGTATAAAGGCGTCGATACCTCTTTACGAATGAGGTTGTAATTAAAGAGGCCAAGCCTACCTTCACCCGGCCGATAAAAACGATACAACACGTCCTCACCATTGGGTGATTTAATTACACGTTCGTAAGCCATACCCTTGGCTTCATCACCAAATTCTTTTGTTTCACCACTTTGCAAATAATAACCGCCTGGAAAAATAATACCGTGATCCTCTGGCAACTGTACACAAGCCTGACCAATCGCATCAATATGATTTATCTGGTTATTTGAGGTATTAAATACGAGGTAACGCCAATTACTCTCCCTATATGGCAAAACTTTTAATAAAATAAGCGTACCCAGTTTTGCATACTGGATATTTGCATCGGCTAATGATTGATTTTTATCTTCAACATCTTCCTTATATATACCCAACCCATCTTCGGTATTATTTTCAACTTTGATGGTTAAATTACCACCCACCGTTTCAATAAATATTTCATCTAATATACTGATATGTGGATGACGACCCGTGACATGATCTTCTCGGTTAGTTTCTATCCATTCAAAATCATACTTTGGTGGGTTTTCTAATTCCCTTTCTCCACGATCATCAATATACTTAATTACACCACTACTCTCAATTGACCAACGGAAAACCCGAATATCCTCAATCTTTTCTCCAATTTGAAAAAAAGCCAACAGCCGATTATGTGTTTTACGTAGTTTTAATAGATGCGTATTCTTGTAATAGCTATACAGCTCTACAAATTCTTTTTTAAATTTATCATTATCTAAGAACGTCCCTTCAACCTGAGCAGGCTCAACAGAAAAGCCTTCAGAATTTTCTTCAAGCTGATACAAAGCAAATACATCATTTACAGCTGTCTCTGTTTTAAGACCAATAAATACGTTGTATCCAAATAAAAGATAATCACTGACTCTAACAATGTCTCGTGCGATACAATTGTTCTCAGTTCGCACTCTTACGCGCCCAACGACACCCATTGAAGTCTCGCCAAATTCTTTTAAGCGATCTTCATTAAGCTGTCGCGCACTATTATCAAGCACACTGCCCTGTTCTTCTAAGCGCTTACGAATAAGCTCATAAGCACCACCTTCAGCCACTGCTTTTTCTACATCGGTGTTATGATCTGGTTTTACGCTAACCACGTTACACTCCCTCTTTTCATCACTTTATATTTATATGCTGTGAATCGTTGAACATGCCAACTTCATCTGACAGTTCACGCGATAGACCCCCTAGGAGTCTGAGGAAATGCTGCCCATTAACTTCTTCACTAAGTCCTGCTGTTCACTTGTGCCACTTTTCATAACTTGTGTTAAAAATGCGCTTACCGTCAAATTTTGCAAACTTCCACTACCTGAACTCAACCCAGAAATAATTTCCTTAATATCTCCCACGAAACTTTCATCACCATTCATATGGTCTTCTATGGCTTTTGATACGATCTTACTTTTATCCGCAACACCATCTATTGATTTTCCTACAGCTAATGATCCAATAAACTTCTCTAAGAACTCACCATTACCACCAACAATATCTATATTCGCTTCTGACATTGCTTTACCTAGAACATCTGCCTGCTCCTGTGCGATCTCAACATTTGCATCTATACCTTTCATGGTTTCTGTATGATTAAGATCAAGTCGCATACGGAACTCTTCATGGTCTCGAGTGTTATCATCCATCTGCTTCATAGCTACAAATTTCTTTTCAAGCCCTTCAGCTTCTGCGGCAAATCGATCGGCAATGTTACTCGCTTCTGCCTCACCCATTACTTTTGTCGCAGCGGCATCTGCTTCTTTCACTTTAGCAGCCGCGGTTCCTACTTTCTCATCACCAACTGCTTGTGCTAATAATCTTTCTTCTAATACTTTTGCATCTGCAAGACCCGATTTCTCATCTGCATCAGCCTGCGCTTCTTGAACACGCGCTCGCGCAAGTCCTGGTGCTGCTTGAACCGCCTCAATACCTTCTGCTTCCATTTTCTTAGCTTCTGCATCTTTCTCAGATGCTTTCAATCTGCCTTCAGCTAACAGAATTTCTTCTTTAGCTTTATGTGAAGCTTTAATCTCATCAGCTTCTGCTGCTTTTATTTCTTTAACTAGAGATTCCTGGGCTTCTGCTTCTGCTTTTATTACTGTCGCTTCTTTTTCGCGCTCTGCTTCTGCAACTAGTCGTACTTTTTCAATCTCTTCTTCTTCAACTGCAACCGTTTTCTCTACAACAACTCGTTCACGAATAACTTCCGCAATATTTTTCTTTTCAACTTCTACTGCTTTTTCTTTTTCTATGGTTTCAAGCTCAACAGCACGTTCACGCTCAACAACCTCAAGTTCCTGCGCTCTTTTAACCTGTTCGGTTTCGGTAACAACCACACGCTGTCTATTTAAGTTAGCAACCTCTACTTCTCGCTGTTTATTTTCTTCCGCAACTAATATTTTTTCTTCTGCAGCAATTCGAGCTTCTTCAGATTTTTGACGTTCCTCTTCCTGTATTTTTTTAGTTTCTGCTTCTTCACGAGCGATAACAGAAGACACTTCACGCAGCTGTTTAGCTTCAGCATCCTTTTCCTGACGTTCAAGCTCTAAAATCGTTTCGCGCGTTTCTACGTCCTTCTTCTTTATCTTCATTTCTTCATCGCGCTGAAAATTATTTGTACTTATATGCTCAATCGCAGTCAACTCTGTAATTTTTCTAATACCTTGCGCATCTAGAATATTGTCATTATCTAAACTTTCTATAGGCGTTTGCTCAAGATAATCAATTGCAGCATCTTCCAGGACATAACCATTTAAATCCTCGCCAATTATTCTAATAATATCATCACGAAACTTGTCTCTTTCCTGATACAAATCGATAAAGTCTAATTGTTTACCGACTGTTTTAAGCGCTTCAGAAAACTTAGCACTAAATAAATCTTCCATAGTTTCCTGCTCAGATGCTCGCTCACAACCAATGGCCTGCGCCACTCTTAATACGTCTTCTGTCGTTTTATTAACACGTACAAAAAACGCCACTTTAATATCGGCACGAATATTATCCATGCAAATCAAGCCATCTTTACCTCGGCGGTCTATCTCGATAGTTTTTAATGAGATATTCATTATCTCTCTACGATGAATAACAGGAATAACTAATCGCCCTGTAAAAGTCACATCAGGCTCTGATTTTAATGTATTAACAATCATGGCATTACCCTGATCTACTTTTTTGTAAAAACTTGCGTAAAGGAAAAATGCCCCTATTAAGAATACCGCTAATACGCTAATTGCTAAAAATATAAAACTCATTTTATTACTCCTGATATTTAAATTATTTATTGTTAGTTACAGAACCCTGCATCTAACCGTTCCTCTATTAATCTTTTAATTTATTTTCAAATTCTTTGTTAGTGATGACATGGAATACATTATCAGCTTCGTCATAGCTAATTGGCCTTACAATATCTCCCTTCTTAATTTCATTAGGAGAAGCCGCACGGATACGAACGACAAGACTTGTTCCTAAAGTTAGCACTTTGCCCTGCCCAAAAGTGTCATCTACTGTTAATGATGTTACTTTACAATTACTGCCTAAAAAGTCTTTATTCGATTTTGCTTTATTTTCTATTGCCAGTTTCCTTAAAGGTGAGACTATTTTTGTAGTTAATGGTACTGCCAGTAATAAACTACCTACTAACACACCTGTACCAACAAGAACTTTCAAAACTATAGTAGGCACCCATGGTAAGACATAGGCAGAGGCTGCATAACAAAATATCCAGGCCAAAAATATTAATACCGTTAACACGATGGTAAATGGTACGCCAGTAAAACCAAGCGTATGCATAAGGCCTACAAACCCAGGAATTTCGACATCACCATCTAGATCAAAATCTACATCACTATCAAATGATATAATGTCCATGTCTAATGCACCCAATATCGCGAACAACCAGAAGATTACCATTACACCTATTAGGACGGTGTATATACCTGTTGGGTAACCACTTAGTATTTGCCAGAGGTTTGCTGATTCCATTTTTATGTCCAATTTATATTTATTTTTCTAACGTTTAAAATATTATCACTTGCGACATATTATGTCTAGACATAATATGTCGCAAGTGATGTGTTTCCAACGATCTTCTTACTAGTTGCTATTATGATGACTCTTTAATCGATTTATCATCTAAAAAACGCCACAACAGATACAAACAGCCAACTGACATAGCAAACCATATAAGCACCCAAAATATTTCTGGCATCCATGTTAATTTTGCCAGATTCTCACCATCACCTATATTGCGGTCATCCAATAGATAAAGTGGGCTACGTATGGCATCCAGCATGACAAATATTCCAATCAGTTGTATGAGAAATTTAACACTCACCCATAATGATTTAAAAAGCGGTAATGTGTACATCATTAGCAGTACAATCAAAATTACAATGGTTGAAAAATTTCGTGCCCAAAACACCAGGGTTATTGTTAACATGGCAATCAAAAATACCGCTATCAATCTGGCCTTTGCTGGGGTTAGAGCATCTGCAACGCTATATATAACCCCTCCCCATAAAGCGCTACCCGCATAACCTGAAAAGCTAACCAAAAATCGACTGCCCCCGCTGGTAGTACATACACCTGAGCCATCAAAATTCAAAGTAATATTATGAATATAACCGCCGGTCAATAATGCAGCAAGGCCATGACTGATTTCGTGAAAGAATGTTTCACTCCACAAAAAAGGCAAATTCACTACTGAAAGATAATCAATAATAAAAACCAGAACGATATAAGCGACTAATCGTTGTTGTGGAGAAAGAGTCTTCATTTGAAACCAATTATTAATAAAATTGTTATTTCTTTTTTGCTAATAGTTATTTCCACTTTAATTAAAAATTAAGCATTACTATTTTTCTGTAGCATTGATAAGCTCATTTTTCATACACTCACGAATCTTATCTTTTTGATCAGGCTTTAATTTATATCTTTTAGCTAGCGTCTTATAATCTTCCTCCGACAAACTAATACTTAATCGAGGGCGAATGGGTTTCTTACGCGGTAAACCAACTATGTCACGAATGTAATCAGAAGGGCTTAGGTCTTTATTAATAGCATCAATTCGCAACGCCTTAGATTGCGCTTGTTCTAATTCAAATATAACCTGGACGGCACGAATATTTTTATCCGATTTTGTCCAGGATTTTGGTACTTTTTTCTTATCAGGCATAATTTATATTGGCCATTATTTTTATACTTACTTAATTATATGTATTAAGTAACCAGGTAAATTTTCTTAATGTTAAGTGGTAAGTAAACACCACCACCTAACATTGACTTTATAAGAAATATTTAACTATTCTCTTTTTGCTTCTTTAATCGCTCAAGAACAGAAGCACCTGTGCTTTCAGTATCTACAATACCTGCTTTTTCCAGTCTATCCTGTAGATCTTCTCCTTTTTCTTCAGTTTCTAGCTCCATAGCAGCAGTAGCTTGATCTTCACGTTTTTGTTGACGTTCTTTTATTCTTTCTAAAGAATCTGTAGCGCTTTTAAGAGAAGAGTTCGAACCAGAGTATTTAGCGGAAGCTAATTCACTAGCCTGCTGAACCTTTTCTGTTGTTTTAACAACGGATATTTCACGATCCATAGCTTTGATGTTACGCTCACTTTGACGAATCATTTTTTTCAGACTGGTTACTTTAGATTCATATCCATCCAGAATACCTTGCTGAATATTTAATTCATGTTCAAAATCAGCCACTTTATTAGCTACATCCAGTGCCAGGCTTTCATCGCCTTTATCTATCGCCTGAATTGCATAACCTTCATGCTCTTTAACTTTCTCATTAAGGTTTTTTACTTTACGATCAACGCCCATTTTTTCAGCCATAACTGCTGTCAAACTGGTCTTTGCTTCATCCAGTGCTATTTTTGATTCACGCAATTCCTGCTCCAGAATACGGATAGCCTGTGTATCTACAATAGCTTCTCCAACTTCACTCGCACCACCGCGAACCGCTGTAATTAATTTTTTAAAAATACTCATGGCTTATGCCGCCTCCTGTAAATATTCTGATACCGCATCAACAGCGTCCAGGACATTATCACTTAATAGCTCTATCTCATGTAAAATCTCGCCAATACTGGAGCTGGGTGATAGTGCGCCAAACATAATGTACTGATTACCAATTTTAGAAAATGCCGACAATGGAATTGAAACATTCATCATCAACATAACCTCTGCCATTTCTGCTCGTTTATTCTGATCAACTTGATTATCACCAAATAAATATGTGATACATAAAATCTGACCCTCATCAACTGTCATGTATATTGGAAACTCTTCACGATCCTCTACTTTAATGCAAGCCACAGCGTTGTCACCATCAAACATTTCAATTGAAAGGCTTGTGCCATCTGATAATTGATTCTCTGCTAAATCCTTTAATAATTTTTCTAGTTTTTCGTTGCTCATACTTCCTCCTATACTCAGCATAGAGACATAATATGTCTGGCAGACATATTATGTCAAGTGTTTTAGGCAAATAAATTCCGGGAACGCACATGAACCAAAAGAAGGCCATTAGTCATTGATTTTATTAGCTTTTATTTTATAAGCTCATTGAAATAAAATGACAAAAGCACTAATTCACATAGTTAATTTGTTCTTTTTGAAGGATATAGTGAAAAATATCTCAGTCATGCTTCACGGGAAGCATACATTCAGGATGTACATAAGCGGCAATAGCCTGAATATTTTTTTTATAAAAACAACCTATCAGGACCTATCAGTCTGATTTATAAGTCTGACTTTAAAATACGTTTATATAACATGTAGATTAAACATGGATTAAAACCGATATTTTAGACCGTAATCTAATAGAAGCGACTTCTCGGAACCTCATAGATCTTTACTTTACTATTGCCAGCTTTAACTTTGATACCACGCAATACCGGAGCATTACCATGGCAAAAGGTCTCCATTGGCTTGTCTTCTATTAAAGTAGATGCGCCTTTATATACACTCACTTTAACTGACAACCTGTCGCCGCACTTTCCGTTAAAATTAGTATTAAATATTTTTGGCTTAACAATGAATGTATATTCTATTTTGCCTAACATGCACTTTAGCGTTAATTGCTTTTTTTCAGAAATAAGGCTTCTTTTACCTCGTTCTTCAATTGAGACCAGCGACCATGGGTTATATGTGCCTTGTTCAGCACTAAACGGGTAGTTTTCACCCGCTTTCCCCCATTTAACCTCATTCTTTAACTTCACTTCATTTTTGGCTTTATCACAGGTGAATGTAATTATTGGCCAGGCACGATCTGCAGCACCATGAGCTAAAAATGGAAATAGTAACGCAGAGACTAAAACTATCTCTGGAAAACTCTTTAAAAACTGTATAATTGTTGCTTTCATATTTCTGCTAAATTACCAAATATAATGAGCCGAAAAATTGACATTCACTTACACTATGCATAGCTCAGGCCAAAATTGATTCCTACTTATTTATAGTTCATTATTTGCAAATACACCTTGAAATTATGATTATCCCTATATTTAAACATAATTTAATACACTTTTACTTTATTTAGTCACCCGTTTATATGAGCAAGTCTCCCAGAATACAGATTGATCAGATAAAAAAATCGATTAAGCAGATTATGCTGAAAGATCAATTTTCAGCTAAACGCAAAGTGCAAAGCATTCAATCTCAATTAAATGCAAGTAAACCCGTTGATCAGGCACTTGTCAATTTACAAAAACTTGTTGATCGCTCGGCGAAGCAATTTCAGGCCCGATTACAGAATAAGCCCAATACCAGCTACCCTGAAGATCTTCCTGTAAGTCAAAAGCGTGATGCAATTATTAACGCTATAAAACAAAATCAGGTAATTGTTATTTGCGGAGAGACCGGTTCAGGCAAAACTACACAATTACCCAAAATGTGCATCGATGCTGGTTTAGGTATCCGCGGTATGATTGGGCATACGCAACCAAGACGCCTCGCAGCTCGCTCTGTGGCTAATCGTATTGCTGAAGAGCTTAAAACTGAAACAGGTAATGCTGTGGGTTATAAAGTTCGCTTTAATGACGTCCTGAGCGACAAAAGCCTGATTAAGCTGATGACCGATGGAATCTTACTTTCGGAAATTCACCATGATGCATTTCTCAATAACTATGACTGCATTATAGTTGATGAAGCGCACGAACGTAGTTTGAATATAGATTTCTTACTGGGTTATTTAAAACGCCTTATTATTAAACGTCATGATTTAAAAATTATAATCACTTCAGCGACCATTGATCCTCAGCGTTTTTCTAAACATTTTAATAACGCACCAATTATAGAAGTCTCCGGTAGAACATACCCTGTAGATATTGAATACCGTGATACGGAAACTGAGGATGGTGAGACAAAAGACCTACAACGCTCAATTGCTGATTGTGTTGATGAAATATCTCATTATGATCGAGGTGATATTCTTGTATTCCTAAGTGGCGAAAGAGATATTCGTGAAACAGCAGATTATTTATCTAAACAAAATTTACAGCATACAGAAATTTTACCTCTACTCGCGCGATTATCCGCCGCAGAACAGAATAAAATTTTTAAAGGATCATCTAAACGACGAATAATATTATCAACCAATGTAGCAGAAACCTCTCTCACAGTACCTGGTATAAAATATGTGATAGATACCGGGCTTGCCCGCATATCACGTTATTCATGGCGCAGTAAAATTCAGCGATTACCTATCGAAAAAATATCACAGGCTTCTGCCAATCAACGTAAAGGTCGTTGTGGCCGGGTGAGCGCTGGTGTATGTTATCGACTTTATTCAGAAGATGATTTCAATCTTCGAAAAGAATTCACCGAACCAGAAATTCAACGAACTAATCTGGCAGCGGTTATTCTTCAAATGGAACATATGCAATTAGGACATGTAGAGGATTTTCCTTTTGTAGAGCCGCCCGACAGTCGATTAATTACAGATGGTTATAAATTATTGCACGAACTCGGCGCTATAAACGAACACAACAAAATAAGTAACATTGGAAAACAACTTGCGCGCTTACCAATTGATCCTAAACTAGGTCGAATTTTAATTGAATCCGTAAACGAAAATTGTTTAAACGAGACATTAATAATAGTCTCTGCACTTGCCGTACAAGATCCTCGCGAACGTCCTTTAAACAAACAGCAGGCGGCTGATGAAGCACATAAAAAATTCATTGACAAACAATCTGATTTTATTAGCTGGTTAAATATATGGACACAGTTTCATACAGCAAAAAATGAGTTAAGCGGAAACAAGTTGCGTAAATGGTGTAAAGATAACTTCGTTTCCTGGTTACGTATGCGTGAATGGATCGATACTCATCGACAGATAAAAAGAATGTTAGTTGAACTTAAGTTGAAGTTCAATTCAAACTCTGCCGATTACAGCCAAATTCACAGAGCTTTAATAACCGGTTTCCTAAGTCAACTTGGTTTTAAAGAAGAAGGGCATGAATATCAGGGGTGTCGACAGAGAAGATTTCATATTTTTCCTGGTTCGAGTCTTTTCAATCGCGGCCCTAAATGGGTAGTTGCTTCAGATATTGTCGAAACACAGAAAGTTTATGCTCGTCATCTTGCTAAAATCGAACCTCAATGGGTTGCGGATAAAGCCAGTCATTTAATCAAACACAATTATGCTGAGGCACATTGGGAAAAAAAATCAGCGCAGGTTTCTGCGATTCAAAAATCCACGCTATTTGGTTTACTTATAAATCCCGGAACTAAAGTTAACTACGGGCCTGTTAACCCAAAAGAATCACGTGAAATATTCATTCGTAGCGCACTAATACAAGGTGATTTCGACTGTAAACATGAATTTTATTTAAAAAACCGTAGTCTTATTGACGAGATTGAAAATCTTGAAGCCAAATCCAGGCGTCAGGATATACTGGTTGACGACAATGATTTATATGAGTTTTATGATCAATTATTACCCGAGCATATTTATAGTGGGCCTCAGCTTAATAAATGGGTTAAGAACAATAACTCTGACAAATTAATATTAAAGATTGATGATTTGATGAAAAAAAATGCAGATCATGTTTCAGATGATTTGTTTCCAAATTCAATTTTGATTAATAATATTCAGTTTCCACTTGAATACCACTTTGATCCAAGCGATCACTGTGATGGCATCACACTCATAACTCCTGTTGCTGGTCTGGCTTCATTAAACTCAACAATATGTGACTGGCTAGTCCCTGGCTTGCTGCTGGAAAAAATGACCGAACTCATTAGATCATTGCCCAAACAACTAAGAAAAAACTTTGTACCCGCACCTAATTTTGCTGAAATTTGCTTTGATGCCTTAAGCCCTGGCAACACATCTTTAACATCATCCATGTCGTTACATTTAAAAAAAATCACTGGAACCGAAATACCCTATGATGCATGGCAGGAAAGTAAACTAGCCGATTATCTTCACTTTAACTATCGCGTAATTTCATCCGATGGTAATACCTTAAAACAAAGTAGAGATATCAATCAGCTGCAACAGGAATTTTCATCGTTTACAGATTCAAGTGAGGTTAAACCTCAAACTAATAATATTGAAAAAGATAATGTAACTAGCAGCGATCTTGACAAACTATCAGATGATATTGAAATCAACAACAATGGAATCATTATTAAGGCTTACCCTGTTTTGGTAGCTCACAAAAAACAGATAAACATTCGTGTTATTAATTCAGCAAAAGAAGCTAAGAAAAAGCATTTTGAAGGACTAAGGCAATTATTTATTAACGCACTCCCTCAACCCGTTAAACACATAAAAACCAGCCTGTCTAAACAACAAAACTTATGTGCAAAATACTTACCAATTGGTAACTGTGAACAGTTAAGGTTACAAATTACTTATCGAATTATTGATGAACTTTTTACTCGGCACCTGCCAAAAACAGAAAAAGAGTTTATTCAAATCCTAGATAACAGAAAAAACATAGATGATTTATTAAGCCAGGTTATTCAACAGCTAATGGAAATTCTGAACATATATCATCAACTAAAGAAAAGACTTAAAAACCCACCTATTAACTGGCTTGATGCACTAACTGATATCCAGGGGCAACTAAACAACTTATTACATTGTGATTTTGTTTTACAAACGCCACAGGAAAACCTGAAAAACTTTACTCGTTACCTTAATGCTATTGATAAACGTCTGGATAAAATTCAGGCTAATTCAGAGCGTGATAGAAAGGCACGAATTGAAATTTCTTCTCTATGGGAAGAATATAAAAAACGATCAGATACTTTACTCAAAAGTAATCAAAATTCAGTACAACTTAATGAATATCGTTGGTTACTAGAAGAGTATCGTATCTCTCTTTTTGCACAGGAAATTAAAACGCTAAGCCCCATTTCTGCTAAACGGCTTAAAAAGGCATGGAATGAAATTTCCGATGCATGATCACTGCATTATATTTCTTTTTAATACCGCCTATCATTTCTATGCTCAAATTCTATGCTCAGATTTGATATACTTCAAAAAACGCTTATTAATACGTGATATGCTGGTTTCTACATGAAGACTTTTAATACAACATTTAAAATTTATTTGCAGCTGACTCTGTTAATATACTGTGTCCTTGTTAGTTTTTTTCAGCCCAGTCTTGCACAATCTAAAGGTGAAGCTTTATACCTTGAAAACTGCGCTATTTGCCATGGCACCGATGGTCAGGGCGGCATGGGCATACCATTATCTTTAGATGACTTCCTTAATTCAGCATCAGAAGACTATATTAAAAAAAGTATTCGTCTCGGCCGTCCAAACCGCATTATGCCTTCTTTTTACTGGATGCCGGAATCAGATATAAATGAAATCGTTAGCTATCTGGGTAGCTGGCGAAAATCTCCTGCTCCGCTTTGGGATTCAAAACCAGTTAAAGGCGATCAACTGGCTGGTGGACTTTTATATAAAAACAAATGTGCAAGCTGTCATGGTAAAAATGGACGTGGCGGCAAAGGCTCAGGTTTACACTTTTCGCGCTCTAATGGAATGCTTATTACGCCGCCAGCCTTAAATAATCAGGGCCTCTTAAATTCTGCTTCCGATGCCATGCTTCACTATATTATAACTAATGGACGAAAAGATACACCGATGCCCTCGGCTAGCAAGCTTGGCCTCAGCAAAACTGATATTAATGACCTGGTCAGTTATATACGAAGTTTTCACCTAAATTCAATAATTCACAAACCACTTTACAGTGAAGAGCCCGCCAGTTTGATACAGGACTCTCCTTACTCTTTTGATGAAACCGTTGAAAACGTTAAACGCGCTATAACCGGATCTAATTTTGTACATATACGCGATCAGGCTTTAACCAGTGGCTTTGATATCGAAACCAAAAACATGCCGCGACAGACTATTATCTATTTTTGTAACTTTAGTTTTTTATATGAGGCTTTAAAAATTGATCCTCGAGCAGGTATGTTTTTACCCTGTCGAATTACCGTCACCGAACAGAATAATAAAGTTCAAATGATGAGCATAAACCCTAAACATTTAAGCCAGTTATTTAATAATGATTCACTCGATGAATCCTGCGATCAGATGTATGAGGTATATACCGGCATTCTGGAGGACGCCAGCCTGTGAAGCTTATTTTATCTAAATTCAAAGTGCTTTTAGCACTTCTAGGCCTGCTTATAAGCGCCAATAGCTTCGCTGTCGTAACCGGAGAGATGATAATGGTTCGATCTTCTGAGCCTTTCCCGGAGACCATGTCTCTTTTACAGGAAGCTATTCGACTTCAAGGTTATCAACTCAGTCGTGTACAACGGGTTGATGTGGGTTTAAGCGCAAAAGGCTATGAAACAGATAAATACAGAATAGTGTTTTTTGGCAAAGGAGAGGAAATTCAACAACTTTCTGCTAAATACCCCCAATTAATCCCCTATCTCCCTTTAAAAATCGCCATCTTTGCTGAAGATGATAATACGATTCTTATAAGCGCTAATCCCTCAACCTATAATGACCTTTTCAATTTGCCTGAATTAAAACCTACTTTTGATAAATGGCTCATCGATATCACTAAAATAATGAAATCTGTGCAAATTCAAAATTGACAGCTATTATTAGTATTTAATCTTTTATAAAAACAATAAATACTATGTCAGCAGAAAATAGAAAACACTTACGTATCGGTCTAATCGTCGATATAGAGCTAACTTTACCGGGGCAGGATACAATGGATGTTCGCACCAGAAACATCAGTGATGGTGGGCTCTATCTCATTCTTGATAATATTGAACTGCCTAGTGTAGATACTGAAGTTAAAGTTCGCTTAAAAAATCAATTAGGGGATGGAGAGGAACCACCTGTTAACAGAGCTAAGGTCGTCAGGCATGAACCTGATGGGATTGGCCTGGTATTTCTTGAATAAACGCTAATAACGTTACTCATGAACTCGAGCTCTGCTAATGGGTCTCGAAGGCTCAAATATGAGCTAATATTGACTCCTGAACCGATTTCTACACCGCACATCTAAATACAACTAACCTCACTTGCAAGCTATAAATTAAACAGCTATTACCTAAATAAGCAATAGTCTTATAGGTACTTTCTAATGGCTGCCCAACCTCTAAACTCTGACCTATTCCAAAAACAGGTCGAAAACTCTGCAAAACAACTTACTGACGCCATAACAGTTGTCTCAACAACTCATAGCAAGCAATTTAACTGGCTAGATCAGCTTATAAGGCGTACAACCTCAGAAGCTAATTTCAGGGTGCAGGCATTACGTTTTATAGATGTGTTACCAAGTCTTAAGGATGATCTCGACTTAACTGATCATTTACAGGAATATTTTTCCAATCTTCAACTGCCTGGCTTTGCAGAATGGGGTTTAAAACACAGTGATGCAGTATGGACAACTCGCATCGCAGCGCCAACCATCCGTTACACATTGCGGGGTCTTGCACGTAAGTTCATGGGGGGTTATAAACTGCATCATGCGATGAGTTGCATTAGCCGCTTACGTCACGATGAAATGAACTTCACTCTTGATCTCCTGGGTGAAGCAACCATTTCAGAAGCTGAATGTGAAGACTATAAAAATAAATATCTTGAAATGATTAGCAGTTTGGCAGAACCCGTTAATAACTGGAACGAGAATTCATTACTGGATATTAGCCATGGGTCCCATTCACCTAAACTTAACTTCTCAATTAAACTCTCATCACTTTACTCTCAAATAAGTAGCGCGGCCCCTCAAGAAAGCATTAACGCAATTTGTAAACAATTAAGACCCATACTTAGAACAGCAATTAGTCATGATGCATTTATTACCATTGACATGGAACAATATGACTATAAACACATTATATTGGGCTGCTTCAGACAAATAATAATGGAAGATGAATTTAAATCATGGCCACATTTAGGTTTGGCTATGCAGGCATATCTAAAAGAAACTTATCAGGACTTATTCAATCTTATTGAATTATTAAATACTCGAGGCACACCTATTACTATTCGTCTTGTACGCGGCGCATACTGGGATTACGAAACTGTAATTGCAAAACAGAATAACTGGCATTGCCCCGTCTGGGAAAACAAGAATGATACTGATTATAATTATGAAAAATGTTTAACTTTACTATTACAATCAAACACCTTAATTCACACTGCCATCGCCACACATAACCCTCGCAGCATTGCTTTTTCAATGGCATTAATTAATCAGCTCAATCTAAACAATGATCAATTTGAATTTCAAATGTTATACGGAATGGCCGATGCTCTAAAACCTGCGTTAATTAAACTTGGTTTTAGATTACGAATTTATGTACCTTATGGCGAAACCTTACCTGGCATGGCATACCTTGTTCGCCGTTTACTAGAAAATTCTAGCAGCCAAAACCTGATCAATTCAGGATTCGGACAACAAAACAAACCATTACATAGTGATAGCTTTAATGCACCTGTAGCGACCCAACAAACCATACATCTTAAGTCAATAGATAAAAAACGTTTTAAAAACTTTTCATTTTTACGATTTATAGATAAAAAACAATCACATCAATTTCAAGATAATATTAATCAGGTTAAGAATAAACTAGGTGATAAATATCCACTTATTATAAATGGAAAAAATATTTTTACCGATGTAACTATCACTTCATATAACCCCGCCAATCCTTTACAAATTATTGGCTCAGTTTCTTCTGCTAATCATAATTTTGCAGATCAGGCTCTCACCGCAGCAGATAAAACATTTAAAATATGGAGCAACACACCTGTTCGACAACGTGCAGATTATTTGCGCAGAGTAGCCGCATTATTATCTAAGCGACGCATGGAATTTGCAGCATGGGAAATTTTTGAAGCGGGTAAAAACTGGCAGGAAGCTGATGCTGATGTTTGTGAAGCAATTGATTTTCTCAACTATTATGCACTGCAAGCTGAGATAATATCAAAAGGTGAAAATATTAATATAAGCGGTGAGTTTAACCACATAAATTATAGAGCCTGTGGTGTATGCCTTATCATCTCACCGTGGAACTTCCCACTAGCTATAATGTGCGGAATGTTAAGTGCAGCCATTGTAACTGGCAATACCTGCATATTAAAACCCTCAAGCCTGACACCCGTCGTTGCTGCAAAATTCATGCAGTTATGGCAAGAGGTAAATATCCCCGACGGCGTAATAAATTTTCTACCCGGCTCTGGAAAGGTTGTTGGCGAATACCTTGCCCGTAAACCCAACGTCAATATCATCTCATTTACCGGATCACAACAAGTTGGAACCAACCTTTTAAAAATTGCCGCGAGAATACAGCCCGAACAGAGTCACATAAAAAAAGTTATCGCTGAGATGGGAGGAAAAAATACTATCATAGTAGATAATGATGCCGATTTAGATGATGCGGTGTTAGGTGTAGTTCATTCAGCATTTTGTTTTCAGGGACAAAAGTGTAGCGCAACTTCTCGTGTTATTGTCGTTGGTAACATTTATAAAACGTTTGTTAAACGACTTATTGAAACAACCAGTAGCCTAACATCCGGGTCTCCAGAAAATCCTTTCAATTTATTAGGACCCGTTATTGATAAAAACTCTTATGACAGGATCACAAACATCATCAAACTCGGCCAGCAAACAGCAACTTTACATAACTATGAAGCGGCTACCGACACAGAGAATGGATATTTTATAAAACCCTGTATTTTTACAGATGTTGATCCTTTATCACCTCTGGCTCAGGAGGAAATATTTGGACCTGTGTTGTCTGTTATTAAAGCTGATGATTTTATATCTGCTATCAACATTGCAAATAATACTCGCTACGCATTAACTGGCGGCATCTATTCCAGGCAACCATCACATATTGAATATGCACAGAAAGAATTTTATGTAGGAAACTTATATATCAACAGAAAAACAACCGGTGCAATGGTCCACAGGCAACCTTTTGGTGGCTTTAAAATGAGTGGCACTGGTAATAAAGCTGGTGGTGAGAGCTATTTACATCAATTCATGGATGCTTATTGTATTACAGAAAATACTTTACGCCGTGGTTTCGCGCCTGATGTAGAGAATGAATAATATTAATGAAAATAAAAATCACTCATTTTTTATTTTCATTAATTTCAAAACTGGCTCGTTAAGTTCAATATCGTCACTAAACCCAGACACAAGTAATACACGATTACCTGTACTTGCTAAATTACACATTTCTGCAACTTTATTACACAAGCCTTGCCAGTCATGTGTTATTTCTTCTTTAATATAAATAGGTACCACACCCCAGCTTAAAGATAATCGTCTACACACCACTTCATTACTACTAACACCTATAAGTGGTGCACTGGGTCTATCTGCAGATAAAACACGAGCCGTTGCACCACTTCGTGTTGGAACAATAATTCCCTGTAGTTTTAATTCATGAGCTAAGGATTTTACCGCTCTTGCTATGGCTTTTCTATCAGGCTCAATCATCTCTGCAATTTGTTCATAATCGCTTTCACCGAATTTACCATGCTCCCATTGATAAGCTTCCATTTCTCGTAATATTTCGTCCATCACATTAACAGCTAAAACAGGAAATTCACCACTAGCTGTTTCAGCAGATAACATTACCGCATCTGCACTAGATAATGCTGCCGTAGCTACATCACCCACTTCTGCTCTAGTTGGCTTTGAGCTGACTATCATTGATTCAAGCATTTGAGTTGCAACGATAACAGGCTTACCATGCAACCTTGCTTTATTAATTAATTCTTTTTGTATTAATGGCACCTGTTGAGCTGGCATCTCTATACCCAAATCCCCCCTGGCGACCATTATTCCATCTGCAGTAGATAAGATATTTTCTATACACTTTATTGCTTCTGGCTTTTCAATTTTTGCTATGATCGGTATATTTCCACCCGATTTTGTTACAAACCGTTTTAATGTATTAATACATTTTTCATCACGTACAAAACTAAGTGCTAAAAAATCAGCCTCCAGCTCAATCGCTAATTCTGAATCTTTTTTATCTTTAGCTGTAAAACTATTTGTGGAAATATTGGAATCCGGCAGGTTAAGTCCTTTTTTATTTTTTAAAACACCTCCATATTTCACCTCACATTTAACTTCCTTATCTTTTATGGATATTACTCTTAACTCTAATTTTCCATCATCAAGTAAAATTCGTTCATCTTTTTTGACGTCCTTATATAAGCTTTTATATTGAGACGGTATTAAACCCGGCCCTCCAACTGAAGCTGAGCAACTTACAATCACCTCATCACCAGATTTTATTTCAATCTCACCCTGCTCAAATTCACCTACACGAATTTTTGGACCACATAAGTCCATAAGAATCCCTATATGTCTTTTTTTTCGTTTCGATATCCGTCTTATTTTTTCAGCTAATAACCTATGCTCATCATGTGTGCCGTGAGACATATTTAATCTAAATATATTGACTCCGGCATCTATCAATTCAGATATCTTTTTATCGCTCTTAGTTACAGGCCCAAGAGTTGCTATAATATTTGTTCTTCGCCAGTGTAGGTGAATTTTTTTTGTATCATCATTAGACAACATGCTAATTTCTCATTTTTTACACTTAAGCATTAAGTGTAGACCATATATTGAATTGTGAATTTTGCTTTTCTTTGCTATTAACTAACTTAATTTTGAAAGATGCATTAATTTATATTTTGAGGCGTTTGCTCACAATCTGAGCAAAGATCGACTTTAGAATTTGAATACCAGTTACTACTAATCACTAAGAGTATGGCCACAACAATCACCACCATAAGACTGTATTTAACGCTCATTATTTATTCCTTTAATAATGTGTATATCTTTTACTTACTCACTGCTCAAAACACTAAGCTATTTTCTTTTGGCTGAATTACAGCTTTATTAGCCCTTCACGATAGAAATTTACATTCCTTACATTATCAGCCTAATTTGAATCACTTTTTACAAGTTGATAAAAACTTCGCTGATGGACTGTTACAGGGATTAGCCGAGAAACTTTTGGTTTTTTTTATTTTTTCTTCTGACTTAACCACTGGTTTTACCTTTTTAACCACAGGTACTGGCTCTACTTCTTTTTTAACTTCTAACCGCAGAGTCTTCTGCTTAGCTTCTTCGGCAGCTAATGCCTCTAATCTAATTCGCTCCTCACGTAATAAGCTAAGACGTTTAACCTCTAGTTCCGCCTCTCTTTTTTCTGCTTTTAGTTGTAACTTACGCTCTCGTGCACGGGCATTTGATTCTGCTCTTTCGGCTTCTCTAACTCTTGCTCTTGCCTGTTGTAATTTCTTTTCAGCACGCTGTTCCTGCTCTGCTAGTATCTCCGCTGCTCGTAATTCTGCTGCACGAATTTCTTCTTGTGCTTTAGCTGCATTTAAAGCTGCATCACGCTCTCTTTCAAGCGCTCGAGTAACGGCTATGGCTGCATCTCGCTCCTTTTGTAAGGCCCTCAACTCACGATCATCAGCGTCTCTTTGTGACTGCTGATTAACGCTTTGCTGTGAAAACTGCTGGCCATTATCTTTGGAGCCGAGCATCATCCATGCAAACACCATCATGAGAATAGACGCAAAAAACATCCCACCAACCACACCTATAAGGACCATGCTTAGTCCTTTTTTTGAACTCTCTTCTATATGCACAATTGGGTATACCTCTTCATCATTTTTTCTACGTGACATATGAGGTGAAACATTTTCCGCTGTTTTATTATCTTTTGACCCACTGATTTTTATTTCTTCGTGTTCACTTTCTTCAGCAGTTGAGTCTTCTACATTATACTGTTTTACTGCTTCAGCAGTTGCTTCATCAAATTCCTGCTTATCCTCATCAGTTGCTTTATTTTTATTTAAATCAGTCTGCTTTACTTTTATTGGTGTTACATTCGAATCTTCTGATTCTTTGAGACTTTCTGTAACAGAGCTTACTGTCTGCGCTTCAGTACGCATCACGGGCACCGCCTGATCCGTGCTATTTACAACTCCTGTCTTTTTCAGATTTGCCTGATGAATCATCTCTTCATTTATTTCAACTGTATTATTATCGTCGGCTTTTATGTCTTTGACTTCATTTACAGATTGTTTATTTATTGATGCACTGTCATATTTAACAACTTGCTCTTTAATCTCTTGCTGTACTTCTTCGTTAACAGCACTTGATACACTTTCTTTTGTTATAACTTCCTCTGAAGAACTGTTTTCAGTAGACGCATGCTGGGCATTAAAGGTTGGAATTATGCTGTTACTGTGCTGTTCACGAACTACATCATGAACAAGCTGTTCATTTATAATTTTATTTTGCTCAGCAAAGCCATAAACTAAAGCTGTGTCGCATAACAAATTAATTAGCCGCGGTGTTCCTCGACTATATTTAAAAACTGCTTCACATGCGGCATCTGTAAAAATTGGGGCATCAGATCCTGCAACACTTAAACGGTGGTGTATATATGACTTTGTTTCTTCAATACTTAATGACTCAAGATAGTAATCCACCGCAATACGTTGTGCAAATTGCATTAGCTCTGGTTTACGTAACGTTTCTCTCAACGCAGGTTGGCCCGCCAGTATCACCTGTAAAACCTGATCTTTATCCGCATTAATATTAGATAACATGCGCAGCTCTTCCAATGTGTCTGCTGACATGTTCTGAGCTTCATCTACGATAAGAACGGTGTGTTTATTCTGTGAATACTGCTCAATTAAAAAATCAATAAACATCTGATGCATTTGGGCTTTGCTTTTACCATCACCCTCCAGACCAAACGCCATTAATACCCAGTTAAGCAACTCGCCAAATGACTGATGGGTATTAGTTATTAAACCCACTTTTGTATCATCACCCAGTTCAGACAACAGGCGACGTATCAGTGTAGTTTTACCTGCACCCGTATCACCGCAGATAACACTAAATCCGGCCTGGTTCATCATTCCATATTCTAAAAGCGTTAACGCCCGTTGATGCTTAGGGCTCAAATATAAATAATCCGGATCGGGTAATAAAGTAAACGGCTTTTCCGTAAGCCCGTAAAAAGATTCATACATGGTTATCACAAGCTCCTGACTTGTATACTTCATAATGTGTTAACAAACGAATAATGTCTGTCATTGGCTTAAAATACAAACAGTTAATGCTAATATACTAATTCATCTATGCGTCATTATATACTCTGCCAAGTTTTCCAGTCAGACTTATTCTCTGATATGTGAAACAAAGCAGCGACCACATGCCTGTCATATTTGGTTTCAGACTGTTCTAGTAAGATATCTAATACTTCTTCTACAGGCCGGCCTTCTCGATATGCTCTGGAGCTTGCCATTGCAACAAATGCATTTGCTACCGCTAATATTCTTGATTCAAGCTTAATTTCACTCTCTTTCAAACCATTGGGATAACCACTACCATCTAAACGTTCATTCTTTTGTGAAATAATTTCAACAACTGGACCATTAAATGAGAGCTCAGACAGTATATCCACAGCAAAATCAATATGCTTTTTCAACTGCTCTGATTCTTCATCAGTCAAAGCATCCATTTTGGTTAGTATTTCTTTAGGTACATACAACTTTCCAATATTTGCTAATAATGAAGCCATTTCCAGCGACTCTAACTGCAAGTCATTCAACTCAAGCGCATCGGCAATTTCCATTGCAACCTCTCTTGTTCTTGATGAATGGTTAACGCAATACGGGTCATGCATATCAACAGCTTTTACAAGTGTTCCGATGATCCCTCGACCTAGCTGTTGTCGTTTTTCTTCTTCTTTTTTCAATTCAGTTATGTCGTGCAACACATATAAACTGGAGTTTTTATACTCTCCGGCAGTTAATCGTAATGACGAAACATGGTATACCCGCTCGCTTTCATTAATTTGTAACGACATAACACAAGCTTCATTATTATCAAAGGAAGTAGTCTGTAATGCCTTAGTCGTTTGCTTGCCGAGCACACTGTTTAAATTTTTTCTTTTAATTTCATTAGCATCTATATCCAGTGTTTTTGAAAATGCTGTGTTTATAAAAATAACCCTGGATGATTCATCAACCAACATAATGTTATCTTTTATGTTATCCGAAACTGAATCCAGTAAGTCCGTTCTCGCTTCCAGGGCATCGCTAAGCGATTTCAATCTAAGACTAGTACTATGACGCCAAATTGCGACAAACGCAGTAGCAATCACAAGCACGATTAAACTAAAAGTTGTTAATACAAAAATCTGATGCTCATTTGATTCAGCTAGTGCTTCTGAGGCGGATATTTTCTGCACTAACCTCCATGAACTATTTTTTATTTTTCGCCCTGTCACCAGAACATTATCACCTTGATAGTCTCTCATTTCTTTAAATCCACCAGGGTGATGATAAGCAAAAGATGATGCCAGTTGATTATTGTTATCTGGAAGTCTATGAAATAATTTAAAATCCCCCTTAACCGGGCTTACATATATCAGACTAGGGCCATCGCGATTTACCAGTAAACTTTCGTCTGTTTTGGTTACACTTTGTCTGTTTCTTAATATGGGATATAAATTATTCTGTGGATTTAGTAATAAAAATATGACGCCAACCGGTGACTCATAATTCATATCCTGGATTTCAAATACAGGCAAAACAAACCCATATACAGGCTGCTGTTTTTTACCGGAATATAAATCTATAATTTGTACTTTAGCTGTCTGGTAAGCATCATTAACAACTTTATCATGCTGTTTGATATTGTCAGAAAAGCCTTTCGTTGACATAACCAACTGTTGTTTTGAATCTAATATTGCTAACCCATATTCACTCTCCTTGTTCATATTTAACTTGTTAATTGAGGTAATATTATCTGCAAATCCGATTCGCCCAGCACTCGCTCTTAGCAAGTTTCTTACATGAGATTGCAACCCACTTAATACTATTTCATCAACTTCATTACGATTATTATATTCAGTCAAAAACAATCGTAATGTTGAGTTTTCTGCAAGGTCTTTTAATTGATTTTTCTTTTCGCTTAATAAATCTTCAATTTCCGACACTCTTATTTCTGCGAGTAATGCCAGACGTGACTGCCAACCAAGCAAATCTCGATTACGTTCTTTTTCTGCATATTCGAATATAAGCCACAAACTTGTAACAACAAAAAACAATAGCAATAAACTTGCTATTTTTTTCGAAAACTTTAACTCATAGGCCTGATTATTAGAATTCATATTTTATTTCTTATATTATTTACTACTAGTCTTAAACATTTTATATTTACACACCACAACATCTTTAAAAAACCTAAATTTACTGCGGTAAGAACATCCACCATTTTTTCTCATTTAACGCATATATAGGAACATAATGTAATACGTGCTTATGAGATATTACCTCGTTCACCTGATTATCCATTATTAATATATCATTTTTTGTATTTAGCGCTAACACTGCATGTGGAATCCTCAAGTTTGTGTCTTGCAAAACAACTAACCTTATTCCACTCATATTAAAACCCAATATTTTTAAAGAAAGCATTTTCGTAATTGCATAATCTTCACAATCACCATTGTTATACAAAAACTCACGTGGAGTAGCCCAATAATCTTTAACTCCATAATTTTCTATATCTAAAATATAATCATGCTGATTAGCGTAAAGATTAACTTTATTAATTTGCTTTGCCCTCGACAAGTGTCGAATACTATCTAAAAAATTCATCCAGTTCTTTACATGGCATTGATCCAGTTTATTCGTTTCACAATTACCTTTCGGTGCACCCTGCTTAATATTTCTCTCTAACACAGATAGCCACTGAGGAAACATCTTTAAATTTTTTCGCTCATTCTCCTCATAGCCAAATAATCCGCCCATAGATATCTCACTAACCAGGCAAAAGAACAGACCAAAGAGACACTTTATATATTTGTTGTTAATATTTAATACATAAGCGGCCTTCATGCATCTATACCCATTTTAATTTTATTCACCTTATAACCAACCTGTAAATATAATAGCTTATGATCATCAATTAAAACATTCAGGCTTTGTGATCATGTTATTTATGAATAACTAAAATCAAACATCTCCTTCGATAATTAGCTAGCAACACGGTTTTTCTTGTAAAATTGCACAAAAAACGTCACTATCACGCAAAATTTACTTTCAGTTTTGAGGATATTTAAATGATCAGGAGAATTTTGCTATCAACCTGCTTATGTACGGTTCTAATAACACCTATCGCCTATGCTGAAGATGCGGTTGATCCGGATACTTTATTCAATGATGCTATGAAATATCGTCAGGATGGCGACTTATTTAAGTCTATAGAAATCTTTGAAACCATATTAAGCAATCAACCTGGTCTAAATCGTGCGCGTCTTGAGCTAGCAATCTCATACCACCTTACAAGACGATATGAAGACGCTAAAGAACAACTAAACCAGGTATTAAATGACCCTGAAACGCCCGATGAAGTGAAGTTATCAATAACCGCATACCTTGCTCAACTTTCAGGTGATATAAAATCTGCTGCTCAGAGATCCACATCCTCAATGTATGTCTCAGCCGGCCTGTTTACTGACTCAAATATAAACCTTGGCCCTGGAAAAGACATAACTGGTATTACCCCTGAAGCACAGGAAAATAGCGGTAGTGGCGGCCAGTTTATGTTCACATATTCACATCGTTCACGTGCTAGTCAGGCATTGCATATAAACAACTCGATTGTCGATTTCGAATGGCAAACTCAAGCATCTGCCTATAACAAGGCTTATGGGTCGGGGGATAGCGACTTTAATCTGTCTGTCTTAAGCCTTCACACAGGGCCCGCCTTAATAGCCGAAGAAAAATGGCGCGCTGCTTTTAACTTTAAATTAGACAAGCTTGTTTTTGGAAATGACGATTATGCTGAATATGTAGGCGTTAACCCTTTTTACACATATAGCATTATGAAAGATCTCGAGATCACTTTCGAAAATTCCACTACAGCACGTGAATATGATCAAACTGAAGACCAGGGTTTGACGGGCACTATGACTATGTGGGGCATAGATATAGCCCAGTTTTATGCTGATCAGTTAATCGGCATACAGGCCGGCATTAAATACCACGATAATGGCGCTAAAGACGGTAGCCTCCACTCAACTGGCAGCGAAATTTATCTAGGCGGGCAAATGCCTGCCTGGAATAACGCGCTTGCTTACCTGACTTTAAGCAGTCGTGATTACCAATATAAAGCAGCTGATGTGACAAATGGTTTTACTGAAAAGCGTGATGAAACTGAATTATTAGCTGTATTAGGTGTAAGCCATGACTTTCGCGACGGGTTTCTAAAATCATGGACATTAAATGCGCAATATACATATACAGATAATGACTCTAATCTAGCTGAATTCACATACGACCGTAATGTCTTCGAAATTAATATGCGCCGTTACTTCTTCTAATTCTGCCTTTATATGTAAATACTACCGACAATACCCAATTTTTAATGTCGGTAGTATTTACAAGCATATTTTCTCAGCCCAAACATATAGACTCAACTTAACCCATCAAAATCATTCGATAGTCCGATTTTATTCATTGAAATCAATCATTTAAAATCTCTTTATTAATCGCTCCCTCAAACGAGGTATAGACACGAACTTTGAGTCAATTATAATTTATGGGATATGGGAAAAAATCCCTTGAAACATGCTTGTCATATGATAAATAACAATTTATCTAACTAATTGTTTAAAATGCCATTAACTTTATTTGGCGTGATATTTGCATTGTTTCTATTATAAAAATTAGGTTATTAGATAATGAAAAAAACATATTTAGCATCATTAGCATCATTAGCATTACTATTGTCGACTCAGACAATGGCAGTTGAACAAGATTCTGTATACACATGGGGTGAATGGGCAGAAGGCATACAGCCTGCTGCTGGACCCGTTGCAAAAGTAACACCTCCACCAGCTAAAACTCCTAATATCAATTTTCGTCCTAATGAAAACTCAGCTTTTTTACGCGAAGCAGCTTTAGGCATTAGCTTTCGTGCTGCGCCCCCTGTAACACCTGGAGCAGCACAAATACCTAATATTGTTATAGCCCCTTCTAGCGTGCCAACAACACCAACTAGTAGTTTATAAATTAAGGAAATTCACTTCGGTGATTAGAATATTTATCAGGATTTTTAAAGATGAAAAGAGTTAAATTACTATTAATATCTGCATTAACATTAGTCACTAGCCATGCTTTGGCTGCGCCTATCAGTGTTGGTCCGTACTTACTTGATACCGATGCAGCGGCCACCTCAGCCTCATTTACAGGCGCTGTATTTGAAAATGTTACTGGTGCAATGTCTGACAATCAGGTCAATACCTATATTAAAGGCACATCTGTAGATGCCGCTGTATCTTTAGGCTTTGACAATATTTCACTGTCTAATCAAGATGGTAATGATTTAGCGTTATTCTTCCTTACTGCAAACAATACTATTTCTATAAACCTCAACGGCATCACACAAAGTTATATCTCAAATCAGTTATTTATTAATCCAAATGACCCCTTCATAGATCTGGGCGAAAAGTACCTGGTAAATAATGTGCCATTAGCAAATGGAAGTGTCGGCTTTTTTGATCTTTCGGTTGTCTTTGTCGATCTGGATGTTTTTGGCGTAGGGCTTGATAGAAACCTGAACAATATAACAATAGATATTGGGAATGGCACATCATTTATGAACTATGCCATTGGACTAAATGAAGCGGTGACTCCCGTTCCTGTTCCCGCTGCTCTGATTCTATTCCTGTCAGGCTTAACTGGCTTAGGTTTAATTAGCAGAAGAAAACACTAGATATATTATAATCCCCAATATAAAAAGCCTGCTTAAAGCAGGCTTTTTAATTTATATTTCTCAGACTCTAATTCAATTTTTATCAAGCCACTCCACGACACCCTTCCAGTGCATTCTATCTATATACACATTTTTGCCTTTTAACTCATGCACCCCCATACCCTCTTCCGTAGCACGTAAATAATTTTGCGTATCTCTCAACCTGGCAACTACCGGAATATTCAAAGAACTTAAAAAACGATCAAGTGACTGAAAAGCGATAGTATTCTGCTTTACACGATTTGCAACAATACCAATACTGGTTTGATTTAATCTCACTTTAACGTCGAGCAGTAGATCTCGAATAAAATCTGCCGTTGCAAAAATATCCAGTGGTGACGGTAATACAGGTATAATTATTTTATCTACACCTTTCAACTGCTCGCGCAACTCCGGCCCTTTTAAACCTGGCGGAGTATCTATAATTACGCGCTGCGTCTCAACAGGCAACCTTAATTGCCAACTCATAGTCACCGATTTTGCTGCATTTTTATGCGCGACTACACCATAAATTTCAGACAATTGGTCAGACCTTAATTTCAACCATCGCATACTAGAGCCTTGAGGGTCGTAATCAAACAGTGCCGTATTAATACCTTTTGATGCATAGTAACTAGCAAGATTCGTCGATACCGTCGTTTTGCCACAACCACCTTTCGCATTAATCACAATTATTCGCTTTATACCTTTCATATATCTTATACAAGCCTTATCAACATCTACTCAGTTTTACTTCGTGCACCGTACTCATGACAACCCAAAGCTAATCGTTTATATTTTCTTATCATGATTATAGTTCGCTCTAATGCAGGCAGATCAATTTGTTTAAGGTTTAAGGCCACATGCAGTTTATGCAACCCATCGACTAACTCAATATTAATAAACTGCTTCGGATCATCTTCAACCAGATTACTTAATGAGTACTCTTTAATTGTTTGTACACAGGCGTGCCAGATAACTGCTGAGCCGTCAAAAACACCTTCAAACTGCAAATACACCTTATCCGCAGGAGCATCACTTTCTAATATAAAAGCCTGCTCATTCGCCTTTAATTTATGGCGAAAATCACTTACTTCAAGCGTATTTTTACTAGCTACCGATTTGTTCATTCGTAATTATCAATTTTTCTACTAATATATAGACACTATAACGAGAAAATCCTATGCCTGCTTTATCTGACCAGTCTTTAAAAATATGCAATAACAAGAGTGTAGCACTTACTGATGACGAGATTGATCATCTCCTTAATGAGCTAAACGACTGGCTGTTAATAATGGAACAGGACATACCAAAAATAACAAAATCCTATGATTTCAAAAACTTCATCTCAGCAACGCATTTTGCAAATATGATTGCAGAACTAGCTGAAATAGAGAACCACCACCCCCGCATATGTATTGAGTGGGGTAAAGTCAGTATAAGCTGGTGGACACACAGCCTTTGCGGTTTATTCATTAATGATTTTATTATGGCTGCACGATGTGACAATACATATCAGAGTCTTGGCTGATACAGAAGATTTTGCATTTAAAGTCTACTGTTACAATCACTTTATTAGATAAGACAAGATGCCAGCAGATGATGAAAGCCTCTAAATTAATAACTACTCATTTTTCTCTTTATGATTTCTTAATATAAAAATGATATTCACCATTTACTTCTGAGAACTCTATCATTTCATCTTCTAGTGACTCTAATAAAATTTCTATATCCTGAACAGATGCAGGGTCTGTTGCTATCACATGCAATACATCACCTGTAGTCAGATGTTTTAGCTCTTTTTTAGCCTTCATCACAGGCATTGGACAACTAAGTCCCCTTGCGTCTATTTCAGTTTGAAATTCAATCATAAATAACTACTCCGCAAAATATTAATATTATTTTCTAATAATTATAATTTTTCTAATTTTCTTAGCTTTTCAGTTAATAATTTTAAATCAACTAACGAAGTTATTAGTGACTCTATAAAACCAGCTTCCTCGTATACCATTCTGTAATAGATAATTTTCATGGTGAGCGCACTTCCAAAAATGATAGAGCCTAAAACCAATAGAGAGCCTACTGATAACGTTGACACTCCCGTTATACCCTGCCCTATGGTACAACCCATACCTAGCACTCCCCCTATGCCCATTAAGGCAGCGCCAAACACATGTTTTACCATATCACTTCTGTCATAAAACCAGACTATTTTAAAACGTTTAGATAAAATCGAAGCCACGAATGAGCCAGTTATCACGCCTAATATTGCAACTACACCAAAGGTAATTAATAACGTATTCATCGGGTCCATTAAGTAGGTAATAGACTCTCCCATAGGATTAATAAATGTATATGACTGAACACCTACTCCTACGGGTCTTTCATCTAACCATGCAACCGTCTCTATTGCCTCCTGACCAAGAGTGCCACCTGTTATATACCAACCTGCCACTATGGCCAGCCCTATAACAACACCGCCAACAATATTATGCGGAGAGGATTTTAAATCCTTAGATCTAAACGCAATGAAAAAGAAACAAGCCATCAAAAGTAAACCGATTAGCCAATGAAAAAGCTCAGTATTTGATGAACCGAAGATGCGCAAAAAAATGGCATCCAATGACTGCCCGTTCATATCAAATGCCGTCAGGTCAATGGTCGTTGCACTCACCCAACTATGAAATAAAACTTCGTAGAAGCTGGTTTTTGTCATCAAATAAGCAAAAACTCCCGCTACAATTAACACAACCAGCGATTTCATGTTTCCACCGCCAATATTCACCATGGTTTTGTTTCCACAACCACTCGCCAGTGTCATGCCAATACCAAACAAAAAACCACCCAGAATATATCTTAGCCAGCCAAAGTTAGATGTTAAGTAAGGAGGTAATGTAGAGTCGAGTGGAATGTCGTATATAAACTGGAGAAGTAATACACCCGCTATAGCAATAGCAATGGACAGCATCCAGGCGCCCAGACGGCCGGTATCACCCATATTTACCCAGTCAGATACTGCACCCATGGTACAAAAATTTGTTTTATTAGCCACCGCTCCCATGATTACCGCGACAGCAAAAGACAAAAGCAGCACAACTGTGGTGATTTCAAATTCCATAACCTTACTCGGCCTGCATAATTCAGGCTGTAAACAGCCTGAATTTAATTTGTTAATTCATGCAATCAAGTATAGTCGTTGAACTGTTTTTTTGTGGAACCGGAATTATTCTTTTGAAGTAGATTTTTTTGGAGTAACAGCGCTAAGCTCCCAGGCATATGAGCAATCTAACTCAGCTAACACACTATCAACACCCGTGTTACCACCTTCGACGAGCACCTGCAGTGGAGGGCAATTTTGAAAACGACGATGAGGTTTTTTCATCCAGCGAGCACCCATGCTTTCATTTTTTGGATAGGTTGTGCGTAACGCATCAATAATACCTAAAATGCGAACCGCTCTAAATTCAACATTATCATCTTTTGGTAAGGGTGTATCTTCGTGATAAGCCCGTAATTTACGTGTACGTGTGCCTTCGGGCAAATTAAGAACTATTACCTGATCTGCAGCACATAGCCCCCATTCATCCAGGGTAGCCATTATTTTCTGCGTTAGTAATATCTGTCGTTCTTCACTCAAATGAAACATCTTGTAACCTCAATACAATACCTGCAACTCCAGGGGGGAGAATGGGTGACTAGCGGGCTATTCCCAACGGAATAACAACACACCCAGCAGTAAAAAAATAATACTCATAACGAGTAGAGCGGCTAAATTCGGTAAAATAGATACTAAACCAGCTCCGTCCAGCATTATAACACGCGCAGCCTCTGTAATGTGTGTAAGTGGGAAGATCAGGGCCAGCTTTTGCACCCAGGGATGCAGGCCCTCTAATGAGAACCATACACCGGATAAAAACATCATTGGCCAGGACATCATATTTAACAGTCCCCCGGCCATTTCTTCAGACTTTACTCTAGCTGCGACTATCAGTCCCATACTAATCATTGAGAAAGCGCCCAGGGCATAAACCAGAAACAGGTTCAGATAACTACCGACCATAGTAAAACCAATCAACAGGTTACAGCCAACAAATACGGCAGATGTAATCGCCATAATAAGCCATAAGCGCGAGACTACCTGCGCAGACAAAAATTCCAGTGCACTAAGTGGCGTGGCCTTCAAGCGTTTTAGTACACCATTTTTTCGATAACGCACCACTACATAACCGACTCCAAATAATGCGCTAAACATCATATTCATGCCCAGCACCCCCGGAATAAGCCAATCCACATACCTTACCTGCTCTCCCTGCACTTGTTGCTTCTGGTAACTCTCACCACCACTACCCGCAAGCACTTTTTCCAGCATATATCCCGAGGGAGAGCTATCATTTACCCAGTAGCGCTTTTGATCAACATTCAACAACATATCTAGTTGATGACGTTTCACTTTATTAATAGCCGGTGTTGCTTCCGCCTCATCTATATCTATAAAGTGAATATACTGAGTTGAATAAAAACTAATCTGATTTTCTTCAGACTGATGAATAACACCTACTTTATATTGATCAAGAGAGTCCCCTGTAAAGGCATAAGCAAATCCGATAATAATCAATAAGGGAAAAATGATATTCCAAGCCAGAGCGCTCCTATCACGCACAAACTCTCTGTCTCTTGCCTTCAAAACACTGAGAAAACGCTGCCATCTCATGCCCGGAGCTCCTTACCTGTTAACTCAAGAAACAGGTCATCCAGAGTGCGCTCCCTAATTTGCATAGTACTCAGGGATATTTCTGCCTCCATCAACTGCTTCACCGTCTGATTGACGTCTGATGTTTGCATCTCAATCCAGGACTCGTGACGAGTAATACTCATCGTTATCTGGCCATCTTCAAGAGACATCAGTTTAGACTCAAGATCGTCTGATTTCTGGAGTTTTATCACCACATCATTAAAGTGTTTGGATAGTAG
>Ga0316206_1000859_pt1 | contig 33048 bp, 25 predicted proteins | sample 6monthpyrite_MG_FD_204942 | JGI IMG/M metagenome (GOLD analysis project Ga0316206, IMG submission 204942) | Microbial mat bacterial communities from mineral coupon in-situ incubated in ocean water Damariscotta River, Maine, United States -... | ecosystem: Environmental > Aquatic > Marine >... | reverse complement strand
ACAGCGCAATATCCTGCGGTGTTGTCACAATGACTGCGCCAGTCACAGGCACTTTCTGTGCGAGAGTCAATTGAATATCGCCCGTGCCGGGAGGCAGATCGATAATTAAGTAATCAACGTCTTTCCATTGGGTATCGTTCAATAACTGTTCAAGCGCCTGGGTGACCATAGGGCCACGCCATATCATTGGGGTTTCCTCGTCAACCAGGAAGCCGATGGACATAGCCTGTAAATCATAGCTATTCAGCGGTTCGAGGCTCTTGCCATCTGCAGACTCAGGCTGTTGATTCACACCCAACATACGTGGCTGACTAGGACCGTAAATATCTGCATCCAGGATACCGACTGTTGCCCCTTCTGCTGAAAGTGCCAGCGCCAGGTTGACCGCAGTCGTGGATTTACCCACACCACCTTTACCTGAAGCAATAGCAACAATGTTCTTCACGCCAGGAATGCTTTTCACGCCCTTCTGTGCCGCATGGGAGACAATTTTGTGAGAAATGTTAATGCTTACTTCGTCTGCACCCAGGTCACTAAGCACTTCCTGTAATTTACTGGTTAATTCAGCTTTGTAACCATCTGCCGGGAATCCCAACTGAACATCAACGGTGACTTTTCCACCGTCTACTTTGATGTCCGTGATGCTTTTGCTGCTAACTAAATCGGATTCTAGATAAGGGTCGATATAGGTTTTGAGCTTCTCTTCGACCGCTTGCTGGGTAAGTGCTGCCATGTCTATGTCCTGTCAATAATAAGGTTTAATACCCGAGCTTTTTGCTCGGGAACGTGATTCTACACAATTCTTTCAGGTTTTCCTAATATACTCTGAAAGCCGCTGAAAATCAGCGATTTGCTGGCTTAAATCAGGCAATCCTGATAAGTTACGCCCACTTTTTGGTCCGCAACTCGACAACTTTATGCCTAAAAAACAACGACATATTCTGGTGACCAGCGCACTGCCCTATGCCAATGGCTCGATTCATATCGGCCACCTGGTGGAATACATCCAGACCGATATATGGGTGCGCTTCATGAAAATGCAAGGTCACCAGTGCACCTATGTCTGTGCAGATGATGCTCACGGCACGCCGATTATGTTGAATGCGCAAAAGTTAGGCATTACCCCAGAAGAGCTCATCGCCAATACAGATAAAGAGCACCGTGCGGACTTTGCCGAATTCAATATCGACTTCGATAACTTTCACTCGACTCATTCAGATGAAAACCGGGAACTGGCTGAGCTGATCTATGCGCGCAATCGGGATGCCGGGCATGTATATTCAAAATCGATAGAGCAGTATTACGATCCAGAAAAAGAGATGTTCCTGCCGGATCGTTTCATCAAGGGCGAGTGTCCCAAGTGCGGTGCCGCTGATCAATATGGTGATAACTGCGAAGTCTGTAGTGCGACTTACTCACCCACCGATCTGAAAAATCCTTTTTCCTCCGTATCAGGCGCTAAGCCAGTGATGAAAGAGACCGAACACTTCTTTTTCAAGCTCGGTGAATTCGAGGCCATGCTCAAAGAGTGGACCGGCAGCGGTAAAATCCAGACCAGCATTGCCAAAAAACTTAACGAATGGTTTGAATCCGGTCTGCAAGACTGGGACATCTCGCGTGATGCACCCTACTTCGGATTTGAAATACCCGATGCACCGGGTAAATATTTCTACGTCTGGCTGGATGCGCCGATCGGTTACATGGCCAGTTTTAAACATCTCTGTGAACAACAAGATGATTTAGATTTTGATGACTACTGGAAGGTAGATAGCGACAAAGAGGTTTATCACTTCATTGGTAAAGACATCGCCTACTTCCACACCCTGTTCTGGCCAGCGATGTTGAGCGGCGCCAACTTCAGGACACCCAGCGGCGTGTTCTGTCACGGTTTCCTGACCGTCGATGGCACCAAGATGTCCAAGTCACGTGGCACGTTTATCAAAGCACGTACATATCTGGATCATTTAAATCCTGAATATCTACGCTATTACTTTGCCGCCAAGTTAAGCAATGGCATTGAAGATATCGATTTGAATCTCGAAGACTTCGCAGCGCGTGTTAACTCTGACCTGGTCGGTAAGGTCGTGAATATCGCCAGTCGTTGTGCCGGTTTCATTAAGAAAAAATATGACGGCAAGTTATCTTCCACCTGCACCGAATCTGACTTGTATAACAATTTTGTCGATGCTGGTGCCGAGATCGCAGAATTGTTTGAAGCGCGTGAATTTTCACAAGCCATCCGTAAAATCATGTCCCTTGCCGATCTGGCCAATCAGTACATTGATGCCGAGAAACCCTGGGTGTTGGTTAAAGAAGAAGGCAAGGAACAACACGTACAAGACGTTTGCAGCGTTGGACTGAACTTGTTCAGAGTATTGGTCTGTTATTTGAAACCAGTGATACCAACACTCGCAGAACAATCGGAAGCATTTTTAAATATAGATGCTTCAAAATACGATAGGCAATGGGATAGCATTAAAGAACCTTTGCTTGATCACACGATTAACAAATTCAAACCCCTGATGACACGCATCGAAAAAGAAAAGGTCGACGCCATGGTAGAAGATTCAAAAGATACACTTGCAGAAACCACAAAGCACAAGGGGCAGCCACCAAAGTCAGAACAGTTGCCGTCAGATGCTATTGCACCTGAGATTGAATTTGATGACTTCGCCAAAGTTGATTTACGCATCGCCAGGATCGTCAAAGCCGAACATGTCGAAGGCGCAGACAAGTTACTGCAACTGACACTGGATCTCGGTGATCAAACTAAAAATGTATTTGCAGGGATTAAAAGTGCCTACGCACCCGAAGACCTGGAAGGCAAACTTACCGTCATGGTTGCCAACCTCAAACCGCGTAAAATGCGCTTCGGTGTTTCCGAAGGCATGGTCTTAGCTGCGGGCCCGGGTGGAAAAGATTTATGGATTCTGCATCCTGATGAAGGAGCAGAGCCGGGGATGAAAGTTAAATAACTTTCATCTATGCCGCGTTGTGTTCTCGAAGCATTTCCCACGCATCATAATTTGCCAAATGATAAGCAATAAACTGTAGACTTTTTCCTGCGAGCTCAACAGAGGCATCTGCCCCACATTGATTTAGTAATATTTTTATTAATTCTACATCTTCCGCATAGACCGCATGTAGCAAAGCTGTTCCACCAAGTTTATTCATTTGGTCTACATCGACACCCGCTTCCGTGAGAAAAATAATATTAGGAATATTTCTCGCCAAACAGGCCTGCATAATTGCATTATTATCATTCTCATCTGATACGCTGATATCAATATCAGTGATATCAACAATCTCTTTTACTAATTCCGTATCATAATTTGCGCACAGGGCATGAACCAGGGGTAACCCTGTTTTGGTGTTCAGGGAAAAATCGGCGCCATTTTCTGCAAAACGTTTCAGATATGGTCCGATAAGATCTTTATCAGAAATCCATTTTTGCAGAACGGTATAACCATTTTTGTCTATGGCATTTAGGTCAACGTTCTGCTCAAAAATAGCATCAAGATAATGTCTTCCTTCCCCAGAAAAATATTCATTAAGGCAATAATGGATCAAAGGCTGTTTATCGATGCTCATGTCGGGATTAATCCCTGCCTTGAGTAATCTAACTATAGCCTGTCCATATTGCTGGTATTGTCGACTTTTAACCTTGTCAAAAATAGTTTCGTTATTATTAAATTCCAGATCCAGGTCAGGTTTATGCTGTAAAAGACAATCAAATACTGCTTCATGTTGCGCCAGTGATAATGCCGTATCGTAGTCATGTTCTTTATCTGTAAGCTGGTTAATGTCTACACCCATGTCTTCAATCAAACAGGAAACTATTTCATTAAAATCCGCAGGTAGTTCATCGTCTGCATCATACCGGTAAACAAGAACATGAAGAAAACTCCTGCTGGTTCTGTCATAGGCCGCCGGGTCAAACAGCTCCAGTTTCAAAACTTCTCCCATCGTGCAATTTTTAGACTCTGACAGTTTTCTCAGGAGGTCCTCATTAACAGCGTGGTTATCAAGGCCTAACTTTGCGTCATGACTTATTAGTAGCTCGATCATATCGAGTGGAGCATTGTTAATAGCCTTTTCAAGTAACGTTTCTTTATGCCAATTAGTAGCGTTAGCATCTGCACCTTGTTCGAATAGAGCCGTTAGTGCTTCCTGATTGTTTTCTTCCAGTGCAATAAATGTTAAAGGCGTAGAAGAACTGTCATCATTCGCATCCAGTCCAGCATCAAGTAATATTTCAAGAATGCTATTTGCGTCATTTTTTATCGCTTTCTCAGCAATGGAATGATAATCGACTTCCTCGGCATTAAATGAAATAAGGTGTTGTATAAGTTCGGCATGGTCATCTGTTATGTAGTCCGACGAGTAGCCCTGTATATACTGTTTCCAGTCAAAGCCATTTAACGATTCATGTTCACTACAGTATATCGCTGCAACAATGTCAGGCTTATTCTCTTCTATCGCTATAGCGATAGGTGAGTCTCCAGAAAAACTCGCTACTGGTATTGCCCCATGAGCTAACAGGATATTAACTGATTCCAGATTGCCACTTATCACCGCATAGGCTAGAGCAGTCCTGCTTTGTTTGTCCTTTAATTCAATATCAATACCTTCACTCAACAGCGAAACCAGTTTGTTAACATCGTTCGAGTCTGCAGCAGCAAACCATTCCTGAGCATCTTTTTCTTCTTGCTCGGCTTCTCGTTGCTGCTCTTGCTCTATTTTTCTGAAAATCAAACCAAAACAATCGATAAAATCACGCAAAAAATTACTTTCAGCAGATTCGGTGCTCATAAAGCTCAGATAACCCAGTAATGTTTTCGCCCGACAAGGTTGATCCAACGATGTTAAATCCGGAACCAGCGTGGAAAAGTGTTTTATGCACTCAACCGCAGGTTCCAGCTTCCCATTTGCACCCAGTTCCTGAAGCAGTTCAGCATACTCTTCGAATAATGCATCCGATTGTTCATGTAATTGTTCAACAACGTCGACAACCAGCTCATCCATCTCATCATCAAAAAAGGAGAGCAGATCAAGATCCGTTTGTTTCTCACTCACGGCGCTGACAAAACCTGAGATGGCTTGTTGAAGCACTTCAGTTAAGCCGGAAAACATGGCGCCAAGTTTTATTACTTCTGGAATCGAGTATAAACAAAGAGCATTAACCAGCATGTTCTGTGCTTTATTCCCGTGTGATTTACTCTCCCGGATTTCACTCATTAGACAGCCCCTTAACGTGAGGAATCATTAACTCGCCTAGTTCCATCATCTCATCCTGATCACAGTTACCGGCAGTGGATAAGCGACTGTATTCAATCAATGCCTGTAGTGGCATATACAACTCACGATAAATTGAGGCCTTTAATTTAAGTGCATAAATATAATGACCATCTTCAGTATATTTACCCATTTCTGCATTGGAAATAACCTGCTGGAGTTGCTCTAGTGCTTCTTTATTTTTTTTATTCTTATGTAAATAAAATCCCCTGTTCGAACCAAGAAATTGTGAATCGGGGAAAACCGCTAGCGCGTCGGTTAAGACCTCAACTGCCGCTGCATAATTTTCCTGATTTGCATAGCAGTCTGCCCATTTATCCCAGGATGACTCAATAGCAAGTTTATTTTTGAGATGCTCGTAATACCTGATCGCCTTATCATAATCTTCTTCCCTGGCGAATCTGTCCGCAATTAGTCGAACCTCAATAAGTTCATTAAACAGCCCAGCCTCTACGGCCTTTAATAACTGCGTCTCTAACTCCACAGGAAAATCTTCATTGCCAATCGTTTCTCGCCATTTTCCCGTGGTGTAATAGTCGATATTATGCAAAGCGCTATTTTTGAATTCTGTTAAACAACGGAGGCACAAACGCAAATATTCGTAGCGAATCGCGACATCATTATCTGCGTCCATTAAATCATCGTATTCGGAGTGAAGTTCATGAAAGGTTTTTTGAATTTCTTCAGTGCTTGTCTGGCCTTCTTTGAGCGTCCATAGCTTGTCTTGTTTTTGTTGTAAGGCTTGCAGTTCGCTAGTCATTTTTTATCCAGTTGTACAAAAGAGTTGAAAGTATATGTTCAATGCTCGTACAAGGGAACGTGTCGCAACCCAAGTCGGGTCAATTTCGATATTAATCTGGCCAATCAAGCGGACAGCCCTCATTGCGATGAAATTCAGCCAAAAGGCATAACCATATAAATTACCCGTTGTATCTAACCCCCAAGCCCCTTACTCTATATATATGAAAGAATATGCGCTTATTCTGGTAGGAACAATTCTGGTCAATAACTTCGTGCTAGTGAAGTTTCTCGGCCTGTGTCCCTTCATGGGGGTATCCCGCAAGCTGGAGACGGCCACCGGGATGGCGATGGCCACGACTTTTGTGCTAACCCTGTCTTCGGTGCTTAGTTATCTGGTCAACACCTATCTACTGGTACCCTTCGGCCTCGAATATCTTGATATCATCGCCTTTATCCTGGTGATTGCCGGTGTCGTGCAGCTAACCGAGATGGTGGTGCACAAAGTCAGTCCCTTGTTGTACCAGGTACTCGGTATTTTCCTGCCTCTGATTACCACCAATTGCGCTGTGCTAGGTGTGGCGCTATTGAATATCCAGAAAGAAAATACCTTTATCGAATCATTTTTATACGGCTTTGGTGCCTCGATAGGTTTCTCGCTGGTTCTGATCCTGTTTGCGGCGATGCGTGAACGTATCAATGTTGCGGATGTCCCTGCTCCATTCAAGGGTGCCGCCATTGCAATGATCACCGCCGGTTTAATGTCGATGGCCTTTATGGGCTTCTCGGGGCTTGTGCAAGGATAGTTATGTTAGAGGCGATTCTTGTCCTGGCCGGTCTGGCCATTGTCTTCGGCCTGTTACTCGGTTTTGCCGCGATTCGATTCAAGGTCGAAGGCGATCCCGTGGTAGAACAGATCGATGCGATTTTGCCGCAGACACAATGTGGTCAATGCACCTACCCGGGTTGTCGCCCTTACGCTGAAGCCATTGCCAATGGTGAAGCCGACATCAATCAATGTCCTCCTGGTGGTGAACAGGTGATCCTCGCACTCGCCGATCTACTGGATCGTGAACCAAAGCCGCTTAGTGAAGAACACGGCGTCGAAAAAGAAACCAAAACGGTTGTGATCATTGATGAAGAAATCTGCATTGGCTGCACATTGTGCATTCAAGCCTGTCCCGTCGATGCCATTCTCGGTGCTGCCAAACAAATGCATACGGTTATCGCCGATGAATGTACGGGCTGTGATTTATGTATCCCGCCTTGCCCTGTTGATTGCATATATATTGTTCCCATTGAAGAGACACTGGAAACCTGGGCATGGCCTTATCCTCAAGATGATCCTCAGGTAGATGATCCCCAAATAGATAATCAGGGGAAAACCAGCCATGCGTAAACTGAGTTCATTTCATGGTGGTCTAAAACTCGAAGGACATAAGAAAATGTCACTTCAAGAGCCGATCATTACGGCAGATATTCCTGATGAACTTGTGCATCCTCTGCATCAACACATTGGCGAACCCGCTTACCCGATTGTCGAGGTTGGCGACCATGTCCTGGCTGGTCAAATGATTGCACATGCTGAGGGCTTTATCAGTGCCCCGGTACACGCTGCCAGCTCCGGTACTGTCACCGCGATCGAACCGCGTCCCATCGCACACCCTTCCTCGATTAAAGATACCTGTATTGTTATCAAAACCGATGGCAAAGACGAGTGGATCGAAATCACACCCCACGACGAAGACTACAAACGCATGGACCCGTCAGGTTTACGCAACCTGATTCGCGATAGCGGCATTGTCGGTCTCGGTGGTGCGGGTTTCCCCACCTTTATAAAACTTAATCCAGGTGCCAGCGGCGGAATCGGCACACTGATATTAAATGGCGCAGAGTGCGAACCCTGCATCACCTGTGATGCAGCCTTGATGAAAGAGCGTCCCCGCGAAATTATTGATGGCCTGTTGATCATGCGACATGCTTTACAGGCGAAAGTGTGTTTGATTGGCATCGAGGACAACAAACCTGAAGCCATTCACGCCATGCAAGCAGCGCTAACCTTGCAGGAAAAAACCATTATTGAAGTCATTACCATCCCTACTCTTTACCCTGCGGGCAGTGAAAAACAGTTGATTAAAACGCTGACTGGGATCGAACTGGGTGCAAGCCAGCTGCCGGTGCATAACGGTATCGTCGTGCAAAACGTAGGCACTGCGGCTGCAGTGGGTCATGCCGTATTATGTGGCAGGCCTCTGGTCTCGCGTATTGTTACTGTAACCGGTAACTCTATCGACAGGCCTAACAACTATGAGGTACGCCTGGGCACCCCTATGCAAGTACTAGCACGACAGGCCGAGTTGCAATCACACAAAATGGAACGCATGGTCATGGGTGGACCAATGATGGGCTTTGAAATAACAGAGCTTGAATCACCAGTGCTAAAAACAACCAATTGCCTGCTTACGATTACCGAAGAAGAATTACCACAACAAACACATGCCATGCCCTGTATTCGCTGTGGTGAATGTGCCCGTGTCTGCCCTGCCAACTTGTTACCACAACAGTTATACTGGCATGCACACGCGAAAGACTTTGATAAGACTCAGCAATACAACTTGTTTGATTGTATCGAATGCGGTTGCTGCAACTATGTCTGTCCCAGCCATATCCCTCTGGTACATTATTATCGGTTTGCGAAAACAGAAATCGGTGCACAGGAACGGGACAAGAAAAAATCTGATATCGCCCGGCAGCGACATGAGTTTAATCAATACCGTGCTGAACGAAAGAAACAGGATGATGAAGAGCGTCGTCGCAAGAAAAAAGAACTGTTAAAAAAATCACAGCAGAGTGACGAAAAGCAAGACGCCATTGCCGCCGCCCTTGCCCGAGCAAATGAAAAAAAGGCCAATGCGAAAAAAGCAGACTCTAATAACGATAATGCCAGCAAAAAGGAAGTTAACGAGTGAGCGCATTACACACATCACCACACACTTTGTTCACCAATAGTGTAACGCGAGTTATGTTACTAGTTGTTGCCGCCATGATTCCGGCCATGGTTGCCTATATCTATTTCTTTGGTTGGGGCATTCTTATCAATGCAACACTATGCCTGGTCACCGCCTTTGGCTGCGAAGCGGCCATGTTACGTTTACGTAACAGACCCTTATGGCCCTATCTGACCGATGGCAGTGCGCTGGTGACGGCATTGCTCATTGCCTTTGCCCTTCCCCCAATTCTTTCATGGTGGATACCGGTGCTAGCTACCGCGTTTGCCATGATCATTGCCAAGCATTTATACGGGGGCCTGGGATACAACCCGTTTAATCCTGCGATGGCAGGTTATGCCGTTTTATTGATCGCCTTTCCAAAACAGATGACGGCCTGGTTGCCGGCGCAGAGTGAACAAGGCTTTGCTATAAATTTTACCGATAACCTTCGCTACAACCTGTTTAATGAATTGCCTGCCGAGACAAACTACGATTTTTTGACTCAGGCGACACCGCTCGATGTAATGGAAGTACAAACCGGTCTCGGACACAGCATTACAGAGATACAAAGTAGCTTTGCACAATTCAGCGGTTATTTTGGTGTTGGCTGGGACTGGGTAAGCATCATGTTCCTGCTCGGCGGTTTATTCTTAATTTACAAACGCGTGATCACCTGGCACATTCCTGTCGCGATGTTGGCAACCCTTGCACTGTTATCCAGTGTAGCTTATTTATTTAACAATCAAATTCACCCGGATCCATTGTTTCACCTGTTGGGTGGTGCCAGCATGATCGGCGCCTTCTTCATTGCCACTGACCCGGTGACTGCCTCTACGACACCGCGTGGACGCATTGTCTATGGAATAGGTATCGGTATCATCACCTATGTTATCCGAACCTGGGGCAACTACCCTGACGGTGTTGCCTTTGGCGTACTGTTAATGAATATTGCGGCACCCACTATTGATCACTATACCCAACCACGCGTGTTTGGGCAAAACGATGCTGACTAATAAGATACAGAGATAAAAATGACATCGATCAGTAAAAACATGTTCATCAATGCAGTATTCCTTGGCATCTTTACCATTGCTGGTACTGCGATTGTTGCATTCACCTATGACAAAACACAACAACGCATTGCGGATAACAAGCGCAATTATAAATTGAGAAAATTGCACGAACTTATATCACCTGCCATGCATGATAATACTCTGGACACGGATACCATTACAGTGACTGACTCATTGCTGGCTCGCGACACCGAAATGACCGTGTATCGAGCTCGAAAGGGTAAAAAGCCCGTGGCCGCCATTATTGAATGTATCGCCCCGGATGGTTATAGCGGAAAGATTCGCTTACTAGTTGCGGTCAATTATAACGGTAAACTTGCCGGAGTACGTGTGACTGAACATCTTGAAACACCCGGGCTTGGCGATGCCATCGAAGCCAATAAATCAGACTGGATTCATATTTTCAAAGATAAATCGATGCAGCAACCAACCTCAGAACACTGGCGGGTTCGCCGTGATGGTGGTGAATTCGACCAAATCACCAGCGCAACCATTACCTCGCGAGCGATCGTCAAAGTCACCCATAATGTACTAAAATACTTTAAAGAAAACCGAACGGCGTTATTTAACTAGATTATGAGCTCATATCAAAACATCATTAACGAAGGCCTCTGGAAAAATAACCCAGCAACCGTGCAATTGCTGGGCTTATGTCCCTTATTGGCCGTCTCAAGCACCGTAGTCAATGCGCTCGGTCTGGGTATCGCCACGATGGCGGTACTCATCGTCTCGAATGCCGCCGTGTCGCTGGTTAGAAATTTTGTCCGCAATGAAATTCGTATTCCGGTCTTTGTTGTTGTGATAGCCGTTGCTGTTACGATTATCAAAATTTTGATGCAGGCCTTTTTTTATGACCTGTATTTGATTATTGGTTTATTCGTCGCCTTAATTACAACTAACTGCGTTATCATTGCCCGCGCCGAAGCCTTTGCCTCCAAAAACAATGTCTTCCATTCTATTCTGGATGGATTTTTTATGGGACTGGGCTTCACCATTGTCCTCGTTATACTTGGGGCCTTCCGTGAACTCATCGGATTTGGCACATTGTTCCAACAGATGAATCTCCTGTTCGGAGAAGGCGCACAATGGATAACAATAACCGTATTCGAAAACTACGACGGGTTTTTACTTACCATTTTACCACCGGGTGCATTTATTGGGCTTGGTCTTCTTATCGCCTTAAAAAATGTAATTGATAATCGTCTAAAACAAACCGTTAGCAAAGAACTGCCACAAACTGCAACATAATACATATTTCATCCTATCGGCTTAAACCTTAGAATCGCAGAATAATAAGGATATAAAATAAAAACGGGGATGGAACCTGTGTCATGCGATTCGCTGCCATTTTAAAATTATTGCTGCTCTGTGTTGCCTCTGCAGGTCTGATCAATATTAGCTTACTACTAGGTCAGTATCCGCTTGAGAATATTGACCAACCGTTGGTTACCTCGCTATTCAGGCAAGACCCAACCTACTTTTATTATGCGCTAGTCAGCATCGCCATCATATTAATACTGCTTGTTTGGCAAACCTCATCTCGAAAACCGACGAAGATTTATAACCGTTTTCATGACATCGATTCAGACACACTCGACACCAACCCACAGCTCTCGCTAGAATTTTATAAAGCCGTTCTGTTTTACCGAATACGATATGGACACCGACGTTATCAACGAAATATCGTTAAACACTTTGACTTTTTTTATGACTACCATAATTACGCTCTCGTATGGATAGACGAGGTAATAGGACGTGTTAACACCAGAGTCTTACCTGAACCTTTTATTCTTTCTGCCATCGCATCTGGACACATTGGGCCGGTTTATCACCATGCCCACTACGCCTCTGGATTACCGGCAAGCAACCTGAAACCAAATACACCACTCATATTTCATGATTGCGCCGATAATATAGAAATCTGGTCAGACACCTCTCGCAACCCTCTTTGCTCATTGCAAAAGAACACGATCAAACTCCATACCACTCATCGCCATCCAAATTACATTTCAGCGATCCTGACGGGTACTAACCCAGGTGAACGGGATAAGGTGATGGTAGAACTTCGTTTTGAGACACAAAACACGACCAGGCAGCAACGCAGCGAAGCATTTGCCAAACACAATTTACACGAATTCCAGAAATGGCTAAAACAGACATCCAAAACAAAATTTCGCTTCCTCGCTGAGGATGGAATTGAAGTCACCGAGCTAGTTGGTAATGATCCCGTTTTCACTACACCGCTGGTTCGACACCTGGAACAACTGGTTTATCGAAAAATTGATGCCTTTTATCCACGCTCACGTTTACCGCTTGCTGATACCAGTATTGCACTGGATGCTCTGGTCTTATGTAACGGTATCGGTTTAATCGCCATTTCAGAAAAACATGAAAAGGGAGAGTTAACGTACAGCGGTGATCCCACCTGGTACCAGAATGTCGGTGACGATGTCTTTGAACTTAAGAACCCATGCATCCAGGCAAAACTAGCCAAGTCATCGATTGGCAATCTGCTCACCAGCCACAATCTGACTCGCTGGCCCATCATCAGCATCGTGGTATACAGCAAGGATGATGTAAACCTGAATATGACTATCGGCACGAAACGCTTGCAATGCCCGGTACTCAAGCTTTCTCAACTGGAAAAATGGATCAATAAGCACCGAACCCACCACCCAGAAGTCGTATTTACTCAAAATGATATTACTCTGTTCAATTCCATACTGGGACAAAAGCAGCCTCTGTCTGGCGTGGTTTAATTCACACTACCATTCATGCTAAAACCCGTTTTTAATTTCTTGTTTTTATTTTGTAGCGCCGATTGCTATTGCGTTGTTATCACTGATAACCTTATACGCACGACTATATTGATGTACAAACGGATACCAAATGGATCAGGCTACGATAAAAACGATTTTCGCCCGTCTAAAAAAACATAACCCAAATCCCACCACTGAACTCGTTTACAAAACACCTTTCCAGTTATTGATCGCAGTAATGCTCTCCGCTCAGGCCACCGACAAAAGCGTCAACAAAGCCACTGTCGAACTCTTCAAAATTGCAGGCACACCGCAAAAAATGCTCGACCTGAAAGAATCCGGGGTTAAAAAACACATCAAAACTATCGGCCTGTTTAATACCAAGGCCAAAAATGTCATCAAAACATGCCAGCTCCTGCTGGATAAACACAAGGGCAAGGTGCCAGAAGAGCGCGAATCTCTGGAGGCACTACCCGGTGTCGGCAGAAAAACGGCCAATGTCATCCTCAATACCGCCTTCGGACAACCGACCATCGCAGTCGACACCCATATCTTTCGGGTAAGCAATCGACTAGGCATTGCACCGGGTAAAAATGTCGTGGAAGTGGAAAAAAACCTCCTTAAAAATGTCCCTAAAGCCTATATGCAGGATGCCCACCACTGGCTTATCTTGCATGGCCGCTATACCTGCATCGCCAGGAAACCCCGCTGTGGAAGCTGTGTACTGGAAGATTTGTGCCCATTTGAAGAAAAAACAGTCGAATAAAGCCGCTATTCAAAAGAAGCTGAACAGCTTGTGAACCAAGTCATAACATTTCTATAAAATCTCGCATAAGTGGCTATATTTATTCTGAACTTTACTTGGAATCACTATTCAAAGCATGTAAGTTCGAAAACAAGTATTTCTGGTTGAAATTAACCACCTGCCTGATGCGTATATTGGCTATCCCTGACGCGTAACAGGATTTAACTTAAGGGATGGCTAAATAATTCCTAACTACGGAGAGAACAACAATGTCTAAACAAACTAAAATTCTTAAACCTTTATCAATCGCTATCGGTGCTACTTTTGCCGTATCTATGGCGGCTAGCAACATCGCTGCTGCTGCTCCAGCTGGTGACAATCCATTCGCGATGAGCGAACTGGAAAGTGGCTACATGCAAGTTGCCGGTAAAGATGGCAAGTGCGGCGAAGGCAAATGTGGTGAAGGCAAAAAGAAAGGCGAGAAAGACGGTAAATGCGGCGAAAGCAAAAAAGAAGGTAAATGCGGCGAAGGCAAATGCGGCGAAGGTAAGAAGAAAGACGCCAAGAAGAAAGACGGTAAGTGCGGCGAAGGCAAATGTGGTGAAGGCAAGAAGTAACCACACAAGCTAAGCAACCCATGAAAACTCAACATCGGAACAACAATCAATATCGTTTTCATGGCGCAGGACTCGGTCTGCGGCGGGACATTATGCGCCCGCTCGCAGACTCTTTTCCTTCGCAGGTAAACTTTCTGGAAGTCGCCCCCGAAAACTGGATGGGTGTCGGTGGCAACCAGGGAAAGTTATTCCGAAAATATACAGAGCAACACGACTTTGTCTGCCACGGTCTATCCCTATCCATTGGTTCGCCTGCTCCCCTCGACGAAGCATTTCTGCATAAACTCAAACGCTTTCTGAAAGACCACAATATTCGTCTTTACAGTGAGCATCTGAGTTACTGTAGTGACGACGGTCACCTCTATGACCTGATGCCTATCCCTTTTACTGAAGACGCGGTTAACTATGTTGCTGAACGTATCCGTCGGGTTCAGGATATATTGGAACAACCCATTGCCATGGAGAACGTGTCTTACTACGCTGCTCCCGGCAAAGAAATGGAAGAGATCGATTTTCTAAATGCCGTTTTGACTGAAGCTGACTGCCAGTTATTACTCGATGTAAATAATATCTATGTCAACAGCATTAACCATTGCTATGACCCCTATGAATATCTGGCAGCTATTCCTGAAGAACGCATTGCTTATATCCACGTCGCCGGACACTATGATGAAGCCGATGATCTAAAGGTGGATACCCACGGCGCTGATGTTATTGATCCGGTCTGGCAATTACTGGACAAGACCTATGAATTATATGGTGTTGTACCCACCCTGCTTGAACGTGACTTTAATATCCCCCCCATCCCTGAGTTACTAACCGAGATCGATACCATCCACGACATTCAGGATAAGTGGAATATAAAAGACAATAGCCATGCCCAACAAGGCTGAACAACCTTCATTTAAAACCGTCCAGTACGCCTTTGCCCAACATGTGCGTAATCCGGCAAAATACCCGCGCCCGGACGGTGTAGAAGCACGCCGCATGAATATCTACAACGAGTTGCTTTACAACAATGTTGAAGATTTTATGTCTACCGCCTATCCGGTGCTCAGGGCAATTACCAGTGATGACAAATGGCATCGAATGATTCGTGATTACTTTGAACATCATCATGCATCAACCCCCCTCTTTCAGGAAATGCCACGCGAGTTCCTGAAATATATTGAGCATGAGCGGAAAACCGAACACGATGACTATCCATTTATGCTCGAGCTTGCCCACTATGAATGGGTAGAGCTTGCCCTCTCAGTTACCGATCAGGAGATTGATTTAACAAGTGTCGATACTGAAAGCGATCTCCTGGAAGGAATCCCGGTATTGTCACCCAATGCCTGGCCACTCAGTTATCATTTTCCCGTGCATGAAATCAGCACCGAATTTTTGCCTGACACGCCAAATGAACAACCAACCTATCTGGTGGTGTACCGTGATCGTCAGGACGATGTGCATTTTCTGGATATCAATGTCGTCACCGCACAGATGCTGCAAATGATCAGCGAAGATAAGCAACTATCCACCCGTCAAATACTTCAACAGATTGCAGAACAACTCAATCACCCCAACCCTGATGTCGTCATCCAGGGTGGATTACAGATTCTATATGATTTAAAAAACCGTGATGTCATTCTTGGAGTGAACGATTCTCATTAACCCTGTCTAACGAAGTAGAAAAAAAACAAAACAGGAGAGTCACATGAATTTCTTATTACAGATGCAAGGTCTACTTGATAAGACCAAGCAAATCGACTTCATTGCACCTTTACTACTTCGTATATTTTTAGCACCCATTCTAATCATTGCCGGCTACGGAAAGATCACAGATTTAGGAAGCACTGCAGGTTGGTTTGAACATTCCCTGGGAATGCCTTTCCCCTACCTAATGGCTATTTTAGCCGGCTATACAGAATTCCTCGGCGGCATCGCAATTTTAATTGGACTGGCGACACGCTGGTTTGCTTTCCCTTTGATGATTACCATGGTCGTCGCGGCAGGTACCGCACACTGGCAAAATGGCTGGCATGCCCTGCCAGAACAGACACTGACCGTGCCCTGGGAATGGCGCATGGATAAGATAGAAGGAGCAGCGGATAGGCGCACCAAGGCCCGCGAAATTCTAAAAGAAAATAGTAATTACGATTACATAACTGAATACGGCAGTGTCACCATTTTAAAAAATGGTATCGAATTTGCTGCCACTTATTTTCTTATGTTACTGGTGTTGTTTTTTATCGGTGGTGGACGTTACGCCAGTATCGATTACTGGATAAAGCAAAAGATAAACCCTGCTTAACAAAAAAGCCGGCCCTGATATTTAGGACCGGCTTTTTTATTTTAGGCCGTCATTCCCCTGGAAAAGGGAATTTATATATTTCAACCAGATCCCCTTTTCCAGGGGAATGACGGTAGAAATTATTTGTGTTTACGCCTATTTGTGTTTCCTTTATTTGTTTTTTCTTTGCGCCGCAATACGCAACCGCAGTGCGTTTAGTTTAATAAACCCACCAGCATCAGCTTGATCATAAGCACCCTCATCATCTTCAAAGGTAGCGATAGCTTCGTCGAATAACGTATCCGTCTCGGACATACGACCTTCAACAATCACGTTACCTTTATATAACTTAACACGCACCATACCATTCACCGTTTTCTGAGAGGCATCGATCATTTCCTGCATCATCACACGCTCAGGTGCCCACCAATAACCGTTATAGATCAAGTTAGCGTACTTAGGCATCAACTCGTCTTTCAGATGCGCCACTTCGCGATCCAGTGTCAGCGACTCGATAGCGCGATGCGCCTTGAGCATGATCGTTCCAGCCGGTGTTTCATAACAGCCACGTGATTTCATGCCGACATAGCGGTTTTCAACAATGTCTGCGCGACCGATTCCATTTTTACCACCAACATCATTTAAATATTCCATCACCTCAGCAGCGGACATCGCTTTACCGTTAATCGCGACGATGTCACCTTGCTTATATTCAAGTTCCAGAATAGTTGCTTCATCCGGCGCTGCTTCTGGCGAAACCGTCCAGCGCCACATATCATCTTCAGCAGTCGCCCAGGGATCTTCCAGGATGCCACCTTCATAAGAAATATGCAGTAAGTTTGCATCCATTGAATAGGGTGACTTCTTACCTTTGTTGAAATCCACGGGGATATTATGTTCCTTCGCATAGCTCATCAGCTTCTCACGAGAATTCAGATCCCACTCACGCCAGGGTGCAATCACCTGTATATTTGGACTTAAGGCATAGGCACCCAGTTCAAACCGTACCTGATCATTACCCTTGCCAGTCGCGCCATGAGAAATCGCATCTGCACCTGTTTGCGCTGCAATCTCAACCAGACGCTTGGCAATCAAAGGACGAGCGATAGAAGTGCCAAGCAGGTACTCGCCTTCGTAGATAGTGTTAGCACGAAACATCGGAAAAACGTAATCGCGGGCATATTCTTCACGAAGGTCTTCGATATAGATCTCCTTCACACCCATGGCCTCGGCCTTGGCGCGAGCAGGCTCGACTTCTTCACCCTGACCAATATCGGCGGTGAATGTCACCACCTCACAATGGTAAACATCCTCTAACCATTTCAAAATAATAGAGGTGTCTAAGCCACCGGAATAAGCCAATACGACCTTTTTTACATCTGACATTTCGAACTCCTGAATTCTGGAGGGGGGATTATACATGATAGACGGCTATCCGGTACCGGCAGTCTATTGCCATGCGGACTGATCCTGATCATTCACAATACCTATTATTGCCAACTATAGTTATAGAATGGTGGGATTCAGGAAGGGAGATAGTAGTGAGTAAGACCGTAACGATTGATGGTAATCAGGCCGCGGCCACGATTGCCCATCTGACCAATGAGGTCATCGCCATCTATCCCATCACACCTGCCTCGCCTATGGGTGAGTGGGCTGATAGCTGGTCAGCCAGTGGCCAAACCAACCTCTGGGGAACCGTCCCCGAAGTCATCGAAATGCAAAGCGAGGCCGGTGCAGCTGGCGCAATCCACGGTGCCCTGCAAAGTGGAGCGTTGACCACGACCTTTACCGCCTCGCAGGGATTACTATTGATGATCCCCAATATGTACAAAATCGCCGGCGAGCTGACTCCAACCGTATTCCACATCGCAGCACGTTCCATTGCCTGCCAGGCCTTGTCCATATTTGGTGATCATAGCGATGTGATGGCGACCCGAGCGACGGGATTTGCGATGCTGGCGTCCAACTGTCCGCAGGAGGTACACGACTTTGCCCTTATCGCACAGGCAGCAAGCTTACAATCCAGAATACCTTTGCTGCATTTTTTTGATGGCTTCAGAACGTCACATGAGGTAGCCAAGATTATCAGCCTCGAGCGTGACACTGTACAGGCCATGCTCAACCAGGATTTGATCAACGCACACCGCCAACGAGGTCTATCCCCTGCCCACCCGGTATTACGTGGCAGCTCGCAAAACCCCGATGTCTACTTTCAGGCACGTGAAAGTGTGAATGCATATTACGCGGCAATGCCCGCAATCGTTCAACAGAACATGGATCAGTTTGCCAAATTAACTGGTCGACAGTATCACTTGTTTGATTATGTTGGAGATAAAAAAGCAGAGCGAATCATAATTATGATGGGCTCCGGTGCAGAAGCGGCACACGAGGCCGTGGACTATTTACAACACCAGGGTGAAAAAGTGGGGCTGTTAAAAGTTCGTTTGTATCGTCCCTTTGCTGCCGAGGCCCTGCTCGCTGCTTTACCCAACACAACACGCAAGATCGCCGTGCTGGATCGCACCAAGGAGCCGGGGGCCGATGGCGAGCCGTTATATAAAGATGTGGTCACCGCTGTCGCCCAACAACATTGCCAGAGCCAGTCCGAAATTAAACGCCAGTTTGCGACCATGCCAATCATCACTGGTGGTCGTTATGGTTTATCCTCCAAAGAGTTCACCCCGGGTATGGTCAAGGCCATCTTCGATGAATTACTAAAAGACAAACCTAAAAACCATTTCACGATCGGCATACATGATGATGTGACCAACACCAGCCTTAATTGGGATGCAAGCTTTCGTACCGATGCTCATGAAGAAACTTTCCAGGCTCTTTTCTATGGACTGGGCAGCGATGGCACGGTCAGCGCCAATAAAAACAGTATCAAGATCATTGGTGAATGCACCGAAAAGTATGCACAAGGTTACTTTGTCTACGATTCAAAAAAAGCCGGCGCCGTCACCGTGTCCCACTTGCGTTTTGGAACTAAACCCATTCATGCCAGCTATTTGATCAGTGATAACGATGCCCAGTTCATTGCCTGTCATCAACCGATCTTTCTCGAACGTTACCCCATACTGGATAATGCCAGCGATGGTGCAGTGTTCTTGTTAAATTCACCGGCCACTGCAGATAAAGTATGGGATACTCTGCCGGCCGATATGCAACAACAGATCATAGAAAAGAAAATTAAACTATTTACGATAGATGCCTATGCGGTAGCGAACAACGCTGGCATGGGTAAACGTATCAACACCGTTATGCAAACCTGCTTTTTTGCAATCTCTGGCATTTTGCCCCACGAAGAAGCAATTTCGTCGATCAAAGATGCAGTACAAAAAACCTATGGTCAAAAAGGCAAACGGATTGTCGAGTTAAACTACCAGGCCATTGATAAAACCCTTGCAGCTCTACATGAAGTCACGATACCCGGCAAAATAAGCAGTAAAGTAAAACTCATATCACCTGTTTCGAAAGATGCACCCGAGTTTGTTCGTAACGTGACAGCCGAGATCATTGCCGGTCGTGGCGATAAGATCCCCGTCAGTTTATTACCCAATGATGGAACCTTTCCTTTAGGTACTGCCGCCTATGAAAAACGCAATCTGGCGTTGGAGATTCCTGTTTGGGATGAAGACCTGTGCACTCAGTGTGGCAAGTGTCCTTTGGTCTGCCCCCATGCAGCGATCCGCAGCAAGATTGTGCCTGAGTCAGTCTTACAAAATGCACCCGCCAGCTTTAAACACAAACCCATGTTGGGCAAAGACTTTCCCCAGGGCATGCACATCAGCTATCAGGTTGCTCCCGAGGATTGTACTGGTTGCGGCTTATGCGTCGATATCTGTCCGATTCGAGACAAGCGTAACGTCAGCCATAAAGCACTCAACATGGCTGCACAACCGCCTTTGCGTGAACAGGAGCGCACAAACTGGGACTTCTTCCTGCAACTACCCGAATATGATCGTAGCGCGATTAAAGTAACAACTATTAAAGGCTCGATGGTCTTTGAACCCCTGTTTGAATTCTCGGGTGCCTGTGTCGGATGCGGTGAAACACCTTATATTAGATTGGCGACTCAACTGTTCGGCGATCGCATGCTTGTCGCTAACGCAACGGGCTGCTCCTCTATCTATGGTGGCAATCTACCGACCACACCCTGGGCAATGAACCAACAAGGTCGTGGCCCGGCCTGGAACAATTCACTCTTTGAAGACAATGCTGAATTTGGTTTGGGAATAAGAGTAGCGATTGATAAACATGCTGAACAGGCACGTGAACTTCTATTAGCACTCAAACCTCAACTTGACGATAAGTTTGTCGACGATATTTTAAATGCAGATGAATCTGACGAAGCCGGTATTTATGCGCAACGTGAACGTATTGAACAATTACAGAAACAACTTGCAAAAATTGATAGCGCACAAGCCAAACTACTCGATCAACTCGCCGAGAATCTCGGACGTAAAAGTGTCTGGATCATTGGTGGTGATGGCTGGGCCTATGACATCGGCTATGGTGGCCTCGATCATGTACTAGCCACAGGGCGTAACGTAAACATTCTGGTATTAGACACAGAAGTCTATTCCAACACGGGTGGTCAAACCTCCAAGGCCACACCCCGCGGCGCCGTTGCAAAATTCTCTTCGGGCGGTAAACCGACGGCGAAAAAAGATCTCGCCCTGCTCGCGATGGATTACGAAGATGTTTATGTCGCGCACGTCGCGTATGGTGCCAAAGATATCCAGACCTTACGCGCCTTTATCGAGGCTGAGGCCCATGACGGCCCCTCCATTATCATTGCCTACTCGCCTTGTATCGCCCATGGTGTTGATCTATCCAACAACCATCGACAACAGCAATTAGCGGTAAAAAGTGGACACTGGCCGTTATTCCGTTTTGATCCAGGCAAGATCAAAGACGGCAAAAACCCATTACATCTGGATTCGGCCGCACCCAGTATTCCCTATCGTGACTTTATTAAAACCGAAACCCGCTTTAGCATGCTTTGGCATACTCATCCAGAAGATGCCGAGCGTTTTCTTGAACAGGCACAACAAGAAGTGAATCATCGTTATCATTACTATAAACAACTAGCTGAACTGGACTGGAACGATACCGTTAACATTGCAGCCACCAAGATTAAGAAGGTTAAGCTGGCAACCCAGAAAAATATCAATCAAGAGACGGAGTCATAATCATGGTGGATTTATCAACCGAATACCTTGGGCTTAAACTTAAGAATCCTGTTGTACCCTCGGCCTCTCCCATGAGTAAAGATGTGAATAGCGCGTTAGAGCTGGAAGAGGCCGGCGCCTCCGCCATAGTCATGCACTCTTTATTTGAAGAAAAAATAACTTACGAAAGTGAACACCTTGAACGCTTCTTTCATCAACAGTCCATCGGCCATGGTGAAGCTGATAATTTCCACCCAGTTCCAGAAGACTATCAACTTTATCAAGATAAACATCTCGAACAATTAAGCAAACTTAAATCTCAACTGGATATTCCGGTCATTGCCAGCTTAAATGGAACCACCCCCGGTGGCTGGGTCGAGTATGGTACTGCTTTACAGGAAGCCGGGGCTGATGCACTTGAATTGAATATTTACTATCTTGCTGCCGATCCTCAAGAGGACAGCCAACAAGTTGAGACACGTTATATTGATATCCTTCAGTCCTTACGCAAACAAGTAACGATCCCGATTACCATGAAATTGTCTTCGCACTTCAGCGCATTAATTCCCTTTACACAGCAATTACAGAAACATGGTGCGAACGGTATAGTTCTGTTCAATCGCTTCTATCAGCCCGATATTAATATTGAAACCCTGCAAGTTGAACCAAAAATTGAATTATCCACTTCACAGGAATCCTTATCACGAATTCGCTGGACGGCTATTCTCTTTGATCACCTTGACTGTTCTTTGGCAGTAACAGGCGGGATACATAACCACGAGGATGCCTTAAAAGCCTTGTTGGCAGGCGCTGATGTCACCCATATGTGTAGCGCTTTGTTACAACATGGCCCAACGCATATTGAAACAGTTCTGCAACAACTTCAGCGCTGGCTGGAAGAGCATGAATATGAATCGGTTCAGCAACTAAAAGGTAGCACCAGTCGACAACATGCCATCGACCCCGCCGCTTATGAACGGGCCAATTACATTAGTGTACTGGATAGTTACTCTCATCCTGATGGGGTGCTTCGTTAGCAACGATATCTTTGAGCGATTTTTAAACCAGTTGGTGTAGAACTAACATTACTTCTTCTTATTGCGTTTTAATGCAATATGCACATCTGATTGCTTGTATCCAAGTTTATCGAGTTTGCTCTTTTTGTAAGTGTGGATCTTTATGATAATACTGTCTTCCGGAATACCACGTTGAATGAAGTAATCTCGTACTGCTCGGGCACGACGTGTGGCCAGACGGAAATTATAACGTACCAGTCCTTTGCTATGTGTATAGAGCTCCAGATCAACCCGTTTGATGCCCGTATCGGTTTTTAACATTTCCAGAATTTCATCCAGTTGCCGCGCAGCCTTGACGCGTAGTTTCGAGCTATCCGCATGGAAGTGGACGATGGTCCGCTTTACGGCATCAAAGTCATAGCGTAAGACCTGACCCAGACAACGATTGAACAAATCGAGGCTTTCCTGAAAGTTTAAAGAAGATAGCAGGACCTCCATCTCATCAGAGGCATCGGCGGCATCCCAGTAACGCATGACCGGTTGCATGCCTTCACTCAATTCTAATAGCAGGCGAAGCGCCCATTCTGAAGGGGCACTCACGGCGAGATCGCCAGGTTCGATTTCGATTATGCCCAGATCTTTTGCACGCGAGAAATGACGCCACTCAGGTGGTTCGGTTCGAATATGAGCACGCCCTACACCCGCCGGTGGATAGGTGACATACAGCGCAAACTCAAGCGGCTGCCCTACTCCCTGGCGAAATTCGACATGACCGTAACCAGGAATATTCTGTTGCATAGAACACATAATCTTCGAGCTGTTGACCTTCCAGTATTCCTGGTAACCAGAGCGAAACTGGTGCATATCCGCCACACCAAGCCTCTCTGTTTTCGATTCATGGTAGTCATGTGTCGTCACCAGATCTTCATTTTGCTTGTGGGTCTTTTCTTTTGGCAAAATGATTGGTGTACCAAAGATCCGGGCTTTACGTTCTTTGTGTCCTTCCTTTATCGAATCGACCCGTTCCGCGTGTGATTTTGCAAATGATTGCAACGCAGTAGGCTTCTTAGGCTCAGGGCTTCTAGATGCGTCTTTTTGGGCTGCAGTTTTTTTGGGTACCAATTTGCCATCAATGAATTCCAGCTCAGGTTTGGCATCGGCCTGGCTAGTGGGGGCGGCAGATTGACTCGCCTTGTCCATCGCCGTAGATGTACTATCTGGCGCAGGGCCATCTGGCGACATATCAATAGCAGAAGGTGTTGCGTAACCAGAAAAACGCGGTGGCGCAGCAAACAACGTGCTCACCATCGATAAGGAAGCAGCCAGGAAAGTAACAATAAGCACAAGACGTAATACCATGCCCTGTAAATAGCAGGTTTTGTGCCAACTAAAGGGATCCAAGAGGATCTATGGAAATTTGAAGGAATTAGGGCCCCAACAGAATGAGGCCCCCAAAATAGACGTACTTCTTCTTACGTGCCCAACTTATAAGGCTTAGTTACTTCTTCTTGCGTCGCTCACTCCTACGCAAGCGGGATGCCAATCGTCGCGCCAGGTCGCCAAATAATTCAGTTTGAGTCGGATGTGGATGAATAGCCCCACCAACCTGCTCCAACGTCATATTTCCGGCCACCATCATCACCCCCTCACCAATCAATAGATCGGCGTGATCTGCCAGGAAGTGGACACCAATAATCCGGTGTGAGGCCTTGTCGGCAACGATCTTGATCAGACCATGAGTTTCGTTATTAATCATAGCCTTAGCGTCGATGCTCATGGGCACTTTGATCTCTACTGCATCGATTCCCTTGGCCTTGGCCTGGGCGGTTGAGAGACCGACGAAGGCGGCCTGTGGACGGGTAAAGATGACGCCGCAGTCCTTGTCTTCATCATATTGAGCCGCTTCACCAACGATGTTCATCGCCGCTACGCGCCCCTGTTGACCTGCGGTGTGAGCAAGCATTAACCCACCTATCACATCGCCCACTGCAAAGATGTTGGAAGCTGAAGTACGGCAACGATTGTCCGCTGCAATGACACCCTTTTCCGCTTTTACGCCGGCTTTATCTAAATCCAGGCCATCCAGAACTGGACGTTTACCTGTCGCCATGATCACGTAATCACAGCCAAAGTTACGGTTCTTACCCTCGGCATCCTCGAAGTTAATCTTCATGTTACCGGGCTCACCCTTGATCGACTTAATCTTGACCGAGGTCTCGATGCTCAACCGAGGATCATCATTCAAAACGGCGGTCAGTTGTGTGGCAACCTCGGTTTCAACCTCTGCCAGGATTCTCTCGTTTCCTTCAAGAAGTGTCACTTTAGCGCCAAAATCCTGGAAGATCTGTGCCATTTCGCAGCCGATCGCGCCACCACCGATCACGCCGATGCGCTTGGGGGTCTCTTTGAGGCTCCAGACGGTATCAGACGTCAGCACACCACCTGAGGCTAATCCATCGTGAGCACCTTCAATCGGTGGCACAAACGGAGGTGCACCGGTTGCCACAATCGCGGCACCAAAGGTGACTTTCTTACCTTTTTTACCGTTACCCTGCTCGGCGCGGCTATGTGGGTCTTTGCTATTACCGCCCGTATCAACAAAGCATGTATGCTCATCAACAAATCGGCCAAAACCCTGCATAACATCAATTTTGACGCCTTTATCGGTTTTTAGCGCCATGTTCCCGCGCGTTTCCAGCACGTTCGTGCGTGTTTTTTCCAGCTTCTTCCAGTTGAGCTTGGCAGCCTTGGTACCTTCGATACCCAAATGGCCATCTTCGGCACGGTCACGGAGTCGATCCGCTGCCGCACGCCAGGCCTTGGAAGGGATACAACCACGCCACAGGCATTCACCACCTGGGAACGGCGCATCATTAATCATTGCGACCTTGTAACCGTGTTCAACCAGGTCACGGGCCGAGTCTTCACCGCCTGGACCACCACCAATCACAACCACATCGTAGTCATACTTGCCCTTCTCCAGAGTGAAGCCAGAAGAAACAGGTTTTGCAGCCACAGGTGTTACCGAGGCATCAAGCCAGGTTGGATTTTGTACATATTCTTTAAACGCATTTAAGAACTTGGCAGCGTCCGCGCCGTTGACGATCCGGTGATCGGCAGTGATGGTGACAGGCATCCCTTCCGGGCCTAAAGTCGAGATAGCAAAAATAGCGGAGGTACCCGGAGAAGGAATCGCATCAAACTGTGCAACACCCATCATGCCCATGTTCGAAATGGTGAACGTCGGGTTTGAATATTCATCCGGCTTGAGGCGACGAATGCGCGCACGCTCAACCAGGTCGATCCAGTTAGCACCCAGGTCAGCAGTGTCACGGTTTGCAACATCGCGAAGTACTGGAACAACCAGGCCCATGCCTTCGGTTTCTACGGCAAGGCCAATATCAATCTGCTCACGTTCAACAATACGATCTTCATGCTGGTAGACCGCATTTACAATTGGGAAATCTTTGATTGCCAGTGCCGCCGCTTTTGCCAGCGCCACGGTCAATGACACACCTTTGGATTTAGATGTTGTCTTTAAGACACCTGGATCTACATTGACGGTCACGCGGAATAGCGGCATGGATAAAGAAAACTCCATGTTTTGTGCCACGGCCTTTTCCATCGCATTCATTGCGCGACCCTGTCCAGGCACCTGGAATACACGTCGTGCCGAAGTCTGTACTTCGGCATTCAAAACATCAGAGGCGATAATCGCACCGGCCAAACCAGTACCGGTAATCGCATTCAGATCAATGCCGTGTGCGCCCGCTATCTGGCGTGCATAAGGTGTTGCCTTTCCTTGCTTTGGACGGGGTGCAGGCGTCGCACCGGAAGGTTGTGCTGGAATACGTGTCTTGGCTTTTGCAGTGCCGGCAGGCTCTGCCTTGGGTGTTGAGGTGTGGACTTCAACTTTGGCACCCTTGGTGGATTTTGCTTTACTATCGATTACAGCAGACGCGTCCTGAACCAGGTAACCAATCGGGTCACCCACGGCCACGACGCTATCGACATCCGCTAACGGACCCGAGAGGATACCGTCACGGAAAATCTCTACATCCATGATCGCCTTGTCAGTCTCGACTTGTGCAACCACATCACCGCGACTGACCTTGTCACCGATCTCTTTGTCCCAACTCACGACAACGCCTTCGGTCATGGTGTCAGACAGCTGAGGCATCTTAACCATATAACTATCTGCTGGCGCATCGGCCACCGGCTGTTCCATTTCTATTGTTGGTTCATTATCCGCATCGTCCGACGCTCCACTAGCACTCGCAGTAGGTGCATCACCAGATTGATTTACTTCTTCTTTAGTTGCCACCAGATAACCCATGGCATCACCAACAGGGATCACTGAATCAGCTTCGGTTAACGGACCTGATAAATAACCTTCACGAAACACTTCCACATCCATGATGGCTTTATCAGTTTCAACAGTCGCGACAATACTGCCACGCTCAATAAATTCACCGACCTCTTTTTCCCAGGTCACTACCGTGCCTTCTGTCATCGTGTCAGAAAGCTGAGGCATTTTGATGATGTAGGGTTCTGCCATTTAATTCTTCTCTTATTCTATTTTTCCATCGCCACATACCACAATGGATAATCTCTCTTTCTCAGGAAGAGAAAGAGAAAAATAAAAAGGGTTTTTAAGCCTTGCCTAATGCCTTCAACGCACCTTGATAAACATCATTCACATCTGGAATAGCTGCACTTTCCAGTTTATGGTTATAAGGCACAGGCACATCAGCCGCGTGAACACGTACTGGTTGTGAATCCAGGGCAAAGAAACAATCTTCCATTATGCCAGTGATGATTTCAGAACCAACACCAACCGGTGCTTCGTCTTCTTCGGCCACTAACGCACGATGTGTTTTCTCAACCGAGCGACGAATCGTCTCACGATCGATAGGCTTTAATGAACGCAGGTCGATAACCTCGGCACTGACACCATCGGCTTCGAGTTTCTTCGCGGCTTCTAAACATAAATGAACAGAAAAATTGTAACCGATGAGGGTAATGTCTTCACCTTCACGCACCACTTCTGCACCTTCTAAAGGGCGGAAGAATTCTTCTTCGGGAATATCTTCCTTCAGGTTATACATACGCTCATGTTCGATGATGATCACCGGGTCATTACAGCGCACTGCCGATTTCAGCATACCGTAGGCATCCAGTGGACCACGGGGGGTGACCACACGTAAGCCCGAGGTACTCATAAACATACGTGCAAGACGTGCCGAGTGTTGTGCAGCCAACTGGTGAGCCGTACCGCCGGGGGTACGCATCACGATGGGACACGAAACACGGCCACCTGACATATAACGAATCTTGGCCGCGGCATTAACCAACGTATCCAGGGCCAACAACGCAAAGTTGATCGACATAATTTCAATGATAGGACGCACGCCAATCATCGAAGCACCAATACCGATACCGGTGTATGAGTTCTCTGAAATAGGGCAATCAACGATTCGGTCGGCCCCGTATTTATCAAACAAACCTGACGTCGCTTTATAAGTACCACCGGCGACACCGATATCTTCACCCATCGCAATGACCAGGGGATCGTTTGTCATTTCTTCATCGTGGGCACGTAAAATCGCTTCCCAATATGCTGTTTCTGCCATGTTATTTCTCTTCTTTAATATATTATTTTCGTAAGATATTATTTTCGAATGTTACTTAAGGGGACCAATCCAACGAGGATCAGGATTGTCATCGAGCACGTACTTATGCAAGTCGGCTACGTTAGGCTCAGGACTCTCTTCAGCAAACTTGATGATCTCGTTTTCGATTTCGTTATCGATTTCTTTTTCCATAGCCTTAATATCAGCCTTTTTAATCGTACCGGCCTTGATCAAACGCTCGGAAAGGATCGTAATCGGATCACGTTTTTCCCACAGAGCTTCTTCTTCCTTGGTACGATAGCCTTTGGCATCCGACATCGAGTGACCACGATAGCGATAGGTCATGAATTCAATGAAATAAGGTTTTTGTTCTTTACGGACAAAGTCCACGGCCTTTTTGGCCTCTTTCATGACGGTATCAATGTCCATACCGTCGTGCTGACTGGACTTCATGTTATAAGCACTATCGACACGTTTGTATTGATCGGTTTGTGCCGTTGAACGATCGATATGAGTACCAATCGCATAACCGTTATTTTCACAGACAAACAACACCGGCAGGTTCCAGACACTGGCCATGTTCATGGTCTCGTGGAAGGTACCCTGGTTGTTAGCACCGTCTCCAAGGAAACAAATCGCAATCTGATCCGTTTTCTTGTGTTTGCAGCCTAAGGCCAAACCCGCAGCAAGAGGGAAAGGTTGTCCGACCAGCGCATAACCACCCATGAAATTAGCAGTTGGGTCAAAGATATGCATGGAGCCACCACGACCCTTCGACGATCCCGTCTCTTTGCCATACAACTCAGCCATCAATTCCTTAGCCGGTGTACCTGCCTTCAGGGCATGGACGTGATCACGGTAACCGGTAATGACATAGTCACCTTTCTCACCAACACCCACATTGGCCATTTCCAGCACACCAGTGGCAACTGCTTCCTGACCGGAATATAAATGAAGGAAACCGCCAATCTTGCGTTCTACATAGGCTTCGAAACAACGGTCTTCGAAGCGGCGGAAAAAAATCATCTCGCGTAACAGACGTTTCTTGTCGCTGTCGTTCATTGAAAATCCTTAAAGATTGCTTGTATGTATTAAAAGTCGTTGCTGATTATTTATTCACCAGCAGCAGACCCGAAAGGCGCGTATCATCGGCTTTTTTGCCCATAAAATCAAGGAAATCCCCTCATTCACTCAACCGAACAGGTTGAAAATTACTTAAAAAACATCAGCTTGCAGTAAAAATACAGCCAATTAAAATGATATTTAAGCTACGCTGATTTTGGTCGATTTATAGATATACTGAAAACGAGACTATATATAAAGAATGAATGCCGCCAACCAACATGTCATCGATCTACAAACCGTGCACGCATGGTGCCTGAATATTTCACAGAGCATCAAGCAAGCTGACCTCGACAAACACATGCAGCTGGTTTCAAACAAGGTCAAGGTCTATGGCATGCCGAGCAAGGGCGTCATCGATTACAAAGAGTGGCGTGCACGCCGCAAGTACGAATTTAAAAATGGATCACTGATGGCGCTGAACTATCAGGACATCAAATTGATCGGTAGCAGCGCCAAACGCCTGCGGTTCACCGCGACGGAAACGATGGTTGGCAAAGATGGCAAAATGGTCATCCTCAATAAGAATTTCACCCTCGAATTAGAGGACGATAGCAACTGGCGCGTGGTGGAAGAAAATGTAAATAACTGGCGAGTGAAAAAATTAAACCTCGAAAGTTACTGATTTAAGCTCTGAATCTGAATCTCTAATCAGGTCTTCCCTCACTTGTCAGAGAACGCAAACCAAAAAGTATGATTTCTGCTTTGCTCACAAAATCTCACACAATTGTGTTCGATTTTAGCGGCACATCCCTGTGCCGCAGGCAAGTCTCAGGCTATAATCCCTCTCATGGCAGATAAAAAGTTCAGGACAGAACGCGATAGCATGGGCGAACTCCAGGTTCCCGCCGATGCACTCTATGCAGCACAAACCCAGCGTGCGGTTGAAAACTTCCCGATAAGTGGTATCAAAATGCCCCGTGCATTTATTCGTGCCCTGGGCTTAATCAAAGGTAGTTGCGCTGCCGCCAATCACAAATTAAAGCTACTGGACGAAACCATCGCCGCAGCAATACAGGACTGTGCCGAGCAAGTCTCCAAAGGTCAACACGACGAGCACTTCCCTATCGACGTGTTTCAAACCGGCTCAGGCACCAGCACCAACATGAATGCCAATGAAGTGATCGCCAATCTCGCCAGCACCATGCTAGGTGATGAAGTACATCCCAACGATCACGTCAACATGAGCCAGAGCTCGAACGATGTGATCCCGACGACGATCCATGTCAGCGCTTGTCTGGAAATCGAAGATCAATTGTTACCCGCGCTGCAACACCTTGTCGATACGATTGAAACACGCGCAAAAGAATTAAAAGACGTCACCAAAACAGGTCGTACCCATTTGATGGATGCGATGCCTGTAACCTTTGGCCAGGAGCTACAGACCTGGGCCACGCAAATTAAAAACGGTATGTATCGCATCCAGGCATCACTGACACGGATGCGTGCCTTGCCACAAGGCGGCACTGCGGTCGGCACCGGCGTGAATGCGCACGAAGACTTTGGCACGCACGTCGCCGCCGCCTTAAAGGCGCGCACCGGCTTTGCCTTTATCGCCATGGACAATCCCTTCGTTGGTCTGGCCAGTCAGGACACCGCCGTCGAAATGAGCGGGCAGTTAAAAGCACTGGCCGTATCCATGATGAAAATCGCCAATGACCTGCGCTGGATGAACTCAGGCCCTCTCGCCGGTTTAGGAGAGATCGCTCTGCCCTCACTGCAGCCGGGCAGCTCGATCATGCCGGGAAAAGTCAATCCAGTAATACCTGAAGCCGTGGCACAGGTCTGCGCACAAGTCATCGGTAATGATGCGACCATTACTGTCGGCGGACAAAGTGGTAACTTTCAACTAAATGTCATGTTGCCGGTTATCGCTTATAACTTGCTACAAAGCATCGAACTACTCAGCAACGCCGCACGTGTGTTTGCAGATAAGGCGATTCGTGACTTCACCGTCAACGAAGAAAACATTAAAGAAGCGTTGAATAAAAATCCCATTCTCGTCACCGCGCTCAATCGCGTCATTGGTTATGAGAAAGGTGCAGCCATCGCCAAGAAGGCCTACGCCGAACAACGTCCTATCTTAGACGTTGCCCTCGAAGAAACTGACCTATCTGAAGACGAGCTAAAAAAACTGCTCGACCCTGCCAAGTTAACCCAAGGCGGCATCGACTAAATACGTTGCTCCTCCAGGTCCTTGCTAAATTCTTTCCAAGGGACTCTTCACCGCCGCCCCACCTTTTTGCAATACATGGGTATAAATTTGTGTCGTTTTAACATCTTTATGACCTAACAGCTCCTGTACAGTACGAATATCATAACCATCTTCAAGTAGATGCGTAGCAAAGGTATGACGCAAAGTATGTGTCCCCGCTGGTTTTACGATAGTCGCCTTGCGCAGCCCACGTTTAAAAGCGCGTTGGATCGTTTGCCCATAAACATGATGGCGACGTTGTATCTTACTGCGCGGATCTGTTGAGATGTTCGCAGAAGGAAAAGCAAACTGCCAATACCATTCTTTATCGGCATTTGGGTATTTACGTTTTAATGCATGAGGTAAATATACCTCACCAAATCCACTTGCTATATCTTGCGTATGCAAGTTTTTGACGCGTGTTAAATGTGTTTGTAAGGACTCAATTAGCATGGAGGGTAAAACGGTAACGCGATCTTTCCCGCCTTTGCTATCGCGAATAACGAGTTGCTTATAATGGAAGTCAATATCCTTAACCCTGAGCCTTATGCACTCAGACAGTCGCAAACCAGCGCCGTACATAAGTGAAAATAACAGCCAATATGTACCATCAAATTGAGCAAGTAATGCTTTAATTTCATCACGAGTAAAAACAACAGGGATGCGTTTTTTTGTTTTAGCGCGGGTTACATTTTTGAGCCAGGGTAACTCAATTTTTAAAACATGTTTATAAAGAAAGAGAATGGAACTTAATGCCAAATTTTGTGTACCAGGTGAAACTTGCCGATTGACCGCAAGATGCGTTAAAAAGGCTTCAACTTCTTCAGATGACATATCCTTAGGATGTCGTTTCTGATGAAATAATATAAAGCGCTTTATCCAATGCGTGTAGCTTTGCTCGGTTCGTCGCGCATAATGCTTAACACGTAAAACCTCTCTAACCTGATCAAGCAGGCGAGGTTTATTCGTAGTTAGTGGCTTCTCTGTGTTGCTAATATCATCATTGTTCATAGTAACGTTCTCCATCCATGGAAAAGTGGAATCATTGCAGATAAGGCTGCTTGTATATGTCATCCATTGCTGAAAAAGGCGTAAGATGATCCTTACACAGGAGCTGTAACCGATTGAATTACTTGATATAAAAATGATTATAAGGCTTAAGTGCCATATAATTATTACGTACTATTAGGCCGGTTATATGACTTAATATATTGATCTAATAAGACTATTTTGATACTTAATAGACAATCGAAGGTTTTTATATGGCATTTTGGCCATCTATATATAGTTAGATTCACTTAGGGGGAATCTGTGAGTAACAATCCATATAAGGCGCCTGAAGCCAAGACATTTAAAGCTACCGAAGAAATAAAGAAAGTTCCACTATCACAGGCACCAGGAAGTAAGAAACTCT
>Ga0316206_1000858_pt1 | contig 33058 bp, 29 predicted proteins | sample 6monthpyrite_MG_FD_204942 | JGI IMG/M metagenome (GOLD analysis project Ga0316206, IMG submission 204942) | Microbial mat bacterial communities from mineral coupon in-situ incubated in ocean water Damariscotta River, Maine, United States -... | ecosystem: Environmental > Aquatic > Marine >... | reverse complement strand
CTGTTAGACGTCGCTCTCACACGCACTGTAGAACCCCTTCGGGTTTCATTCAGTATTTCCTCGCTTCGCTCAGGTCATCCTGTGCTCCGCGACATATGGCCATCCATAGGATAACTCTACGGGTGTTTGGTTAGAGTTCTTTTTTGGTTTACTTGTAACCTGTTAGACGTCACTCTCGCACTTCGTGTGCTCCGCGACATATGGCCATCCATGGCCATAAAAAACGGGTGCCGAAGCACCCGTCATTTCTGAAACATACAACCTTAAGAATTAAGGTTTAACGTACAGATAGCCTTTCTGTTGCAAATGAGCAACTTCAGCAACACCTGATGGAATGATCTTCGCATTCAGGTTGATTTTGTTCTTGTTGATTTTCTTACCACGGATAGTGTTCGCACAGATTGTGAACTTAACACCACGATTAGCCAGTTTCTGAATAGTTGCATCAAAGGTATGGCCTTTCTTGTCATGTGAACCATCAACCATTGCGAATGCACCACTTGAATGTGTTACAACAATGATTTCTGAGTTCGCATCACCCAAAGCATTCAGATGGTTTTTTACATTACGTAATGCACCAAAAGCTGTTTGCAGATTGTTGACGTGGTATACAACTTTTTGTTGGAAATAACCATTTTTAGCTGGCTTAAGTTCCTGACCACCACAACCAACAAGGGCTGTACTAATTACTGCTGCTGCAGCAATAGCTGTTAATTTCTTCATGTATAACTCCTCCTAGCAGGATATATTTTTTTTTAAACTTACAGGTATATAAATAGCAAAGACTGTTCCATGTTTGCAAGCTTTTTTATATTCTTTAAATTTCATGTATTTAATGTATTAAATAATATTAGACTTTAGTTAAATAGATCTAAATCCATTGCGCGTTGCACTAACACATAAATCAAAAGGTGCAATTTACAACATCATTCAAAAAACTCTGCATATCTAAATAAGGAATGACGAATTTAGGTGTACAAAACACTGGGTAAAAAAACAAAAAAAACTAATTATTCCTCATTGAATTTTCTTAATTTTCGCCACAAAGTGGTTTTATCAATACCCAGAATATTTGCCGCCTTGGTTTTCTTTCCATTTGAATATTCCAATATGTGTTCTATATATTCGCGCTCAAGTACATCAAGAGAAGGAAACTCATTTTCAGGAAATTTTATTCCTTGCTGGTTGGCGGTATGTTCTACATCTGATGTATTCTCAGGCCAGGTAAGTATAGGCGTATCGGAGAGAATCACACAACGCTCAACAATATTACTCAACTCTCTGATGTTTCCAGCCCAATCTGCATTGAACAAGTTCTGCATGGATACACTATCAAAACCTTTTACTTGTTGCTTATATCGCTCGGCAAACTCTTTTACAAAATATTCTACCAGTGAAGGAATATCTTCACGCCGATCATTCAATGAGGGGACATGTATATTGACTACATTAAGCCTATGGTAGAAATCATGTCTGAATTCGCCCTTTTTCACCATTGTTTCAAGATCACGATTACTGGCTGCAATAATTCGTAAATCAATCGGTACCGATGCTGTACTACCAACACGCGTTATTGTCTGGCTTTCAATTGCTCGCATTAGTTTCATTTGCATTGAGTCACTTATATTGCATATTTCATCCAGAAAAAGAGACCCCCCGCTCGCCTGTTCCATCAATCCGCGTTTACGTTGATTTGCTCCAGTAAAAGCGCCTTTCTCATGACCAAACAATTCACTTTCCAGCAAGGTTTCTGTTAACGCACCACAGTCTATAACCACAAATGATGCATTCTTACGAGGACTGTAATCATGCAGTGCTCTGGCAACAAGCTCCTTGCCTGTACCGGAGTCACCCGTAATAATGACATTACAACTGACAGAGGCAACCTTCTCTACCGTATTAAATAAACTTTTCATAATAGGAGTATCACCTATCATGCCAAACCTGTTTCGTCCTGGTTGCAATCTTCGTTTCAGCAGCTGATTTTCTTCCTTTAACCGGAAGGAAGACAAGTTTCGATCAATGATTAATTTGAGTTCTTCAAAATCAAATGGTTTTTTAATAAAATCAGTCGCTCCAAGTTTCATTGCTTCAACTGCATTTTCAACCGAAGAATATCCTGTCATAACCAGCACAGGAACATCCTTGTCTATTTCACGAATACGGGTAAGTAAGTCAAAACCACTCATTTCAGGCATTCTTAAATCTGTAACAAGAAGATCTGCTCCATTTTTTTCAAATTCTTCAAGGCATTTAACAGAAGACTGAAATACTTCGCAACTATAATCAGTTTGCTCGCAATTTCGCTGCATGATGGAACATGTTACTGAGTCATCATCAACAAACATAATTTTAAGATTATCCACTTTCATGCACTACCTCAGGATCGCTTATTGTTTCATCAGGTACGTTTTTGCTTTTGGGTAATATTATCTCGACCTTTACACCACCCTCTGGCCTGTTTTCAAGAATTATAGAACCATTGTGTTTTTTGATAATGCCATAACTGACTGATAAACCCAGACCGGTGCCTGAACCTTCCGGTTTGGTTGTATAAAATGGGCTAAAAGCACGTGCAATATTTTCTTCAGTAATACCATCACCATTATCAATAACTTCAGCAATGATTTCTTGCTCCTGTTCGTAAGCCTTTAAAATAATTTTAGACCCTGAACTGGATGCATGTATTGCATTTACAACAACATTAACCATCACCTGCTGAAGTTGATCTGCATCACCATATAACATAAGAGGATCATCAACATCGACTATTAATTCAATATTGGCAGTTCTTAATCTATGTTCAAAAACCGCAGCTGTTTCATGCATTAAATCGGCGAAATTAAAGTGTTCGAACTTGGGTTTATTCTCACGCGCAAAATTCAGCACTCCCTGAACAATTCTCGCACATCTTCTGCCTTCATTCTGTAGTGCCGTGAGATCATCTTTTATCTGTTTATCTGAATCTGGAATATTTTGATCAACTAACGAAGCCAGTGACATTATGTTCATTAATGGGTTATTAATTTCATGTCCTATACCCGCTGCCATCTGCCCTACTGCTGCGAGACGTTCCGACTGCCTTGCAGCCATTTCCGCTTTAATACGTTGCTTTTGTTCGCGCTCGATACGCTTTGTTAAATAGTTAAATGCTTTTCCAGCCAGACCGATTTCATCATTTCTGTCATCATCATACTGGGCATGTCTGTCACCATCAGCAAAACAGGTGATTATACGAGCCAGATTATGAACAGGGCGTGCTAATCGGGATGCTACAACTTTAGCAATAAACAAGCTGACAACAACGACTATTAAAATCAAATAAATAATCCAGTTTCGCAATCCGGCAATTGGCTCAAGTATGGTCTCTCTCGCCATCTCAATGATGAGTAACCATTTGGTGTCCCTGTCCTGATAAGGTGAAAATTTGTAGTAATACAATAGACGCTGCTTATTAGGTGATATCATTCCAACCTGGTCACCCTGCTTTATTTTTTCCCATAACGTTGTTCCGAGTTCGGTTGAAAGTCTGTAATTTGTCCCTACCTGGTTTGCAAAACGCTGTGCTGATTTTTCATGGTACAAATAGATGCCATCACGTTCTTTATTCCTATTAAGTTCTACAATATAAGCTTTACCTGGATAACCTCCCAACGCCGCCTGCACAGCATTATCGACACGTCGTCCCCACATGTTAACGATTAACATTCCGAACGGAGTCTCAAGCTCGTCACGAATAGGTACGGTGTATCTGACCATTGCCGGGCAGAAATCTACTTCGCCTGAGACTTTGCCTCGTTCAAAGTTAGATATAGAAATATCTTCATCCGTTTTAAGGGCCCATTTGAAAAATGGCTTATATCCTATATCCTCTACGAATGAGCGACCTTCTGTTAATTTCTTCTTATAGGGTATAAGCCGGCCTTCCTTAATCTTAACCAGTGTTTTACCCTTCATGTCAGTGAAACGAATGGCTTGAATACTAGGTACGGTCGATTGATAATTCAGGAAAAAGGCCATTAAATCCAGCGCACGCTGTTCATACGACGAGGTTTCATTAAGATAAGTCGTCTGTGCAAATTCGCGTACGACAGGCACTTTGGCCAGGCCTTGCACAATTGCTTTCTGGTTATCCATTAATGTGGAGATTTCCTGAGCGAGTTTACTCAGGCTTTTATGTATTTCCCGCCCGGTACTTTCTTCCAGATCATGCTCAATATGCCCAACGACACCAAACAACAAAAATAACAGGGGTACGATTGCCATCAGACCCAGTACGATAAATAGTTTTTGACGTAGTTGCATGTTCAAAGTTTGATGGTGTAAATCTGGCTTTTAATTACTCTACCATATTGCAAAATGCAGCACTAAACAAGTTATGATTAACAATTATCGGCGTCTTGAAAATATTTTTTTAAGTTGGCTGTGATAAAGAAAACCGGGCAAAGAAAAAATGATGAACAAACAGAATGTTGTTACATAAAATTCCCAGCTTTGACTATGATTTTGGCCAGATAATCTGTTTTCCAGGCCATAGGCAATTGCTCCTACCATCAAATATAGCAACAACCATTCAATTAACCGGTAAACAAATGGTTTTACATTTCCTGGTAATGAGAACAGAAATAAAAACCGCTCACTCAACCAAATTATATTGGCAGCAATAAAGGCAATGATTAATAACAGCATTCCATATGTAGAATTACCTAACACTGCATTATCAGCTAATTACTTTTTCACAAATAGCCATGAGAGATTCAGGAAACAGCCCTAGCACTAACATTAACAGGGCATTAGTGCTAATAACGATACGCATATCAAAGTCTGCCTGTATCGGTAATTGCTCTCCTTCCGCTTTATCAAAGTACATAATCTTTATAATACGAATATAGTAGAATGCACCAATCACTGAAAATAATACTGCAACAGCAGCCAGCCAGACCAGCTCGACATTTAATACAGCTTCAAGAACCCATAACTTGGCAAAGAAACCTACCGTAGGCGGAACACCTGCCATAGAAAACATCAATAACAACATCATGAATGCATACCAGGGACTTCTCTCATTAAGCCCTTTCAGGTCAGATAAATTATCAGACTCAAAACCCGAGCGGCTTAGCAAAATAATCATTCCAAATGCACCCAGTGACATCAGGGAATATATCAAGACATAAAACATTGACGAGGCATAACCATCCTCAGTTCCTGCAATAAAGCCCAGCAGCAGAAAGCCGACGTGCGAGATAGTTGAATATGCCAGCATTCGTTTCAGGTTTGTTTGCGCAATTGCAACGATATTCCCTATCGCCAACGACAAGACAGCGAGAATAATCAACATCTGCTGCCAGTCTGCCTGAATGGATTCCAATCCATCAACCAGGAGGCGCATAACCATTGCGAAAGCGGCAATTTTAGGTGCTGACCCAAGATATAATGTTGTTGGTGTCTGGGCTCCCTGATAGATGTCCGGTACCCACATATGAAAAGGAACTGCGCCTAATTTAAATGCCAGACCTACAATAATAAAGACAAGACCAAAACTAAGAACCAGCTTGTTTTCACTTCCAGTGCCACCGTAAATAATACCTACAGCTTTACTTATCTCACCCAGATCCAGTGATGAAGTAGCCCCATAGACCATGGACATGCCGTACAACAACATGCCTGATGCAATCGCACCCAGAACAAAATATTTCATGGCTGCTTCTGTCGAAACTGCTGAGTCACGATTCAGGGCAACCATCGCATACAAACATAGCGACAATAATTCCAGCCCCACATACAGTGTCAGAAAACTATGAGATGACACCATAATCATCATGCCCAGCACACCGAACAAGCCAAGTACGTAGAACTCGCCCTTGAATTGCTTGCGAACACGCAGGTAATCACGCGAATACAGAAAAACAGTTGCCGTGACAACATAGATAAAGATCTTGAGTATGTCACCCATGGAATCACGAATAAACGCGCCGCTAAAACCAATGACCGTATCATGGCTAATCTGACTGTAAGTTACCATCACGGTACCCAGTAAGGTAAGCTGGGCTAACAGATAAGTAACAACCCTGTTTTTATCATTCAAAAACAGGTCTATCAGCAGTACCATACAGGTCATGCTGAGCAGAAATATCTCAGGTAAAGCCAGACCTAGATTGGGCATTTCAATTGTCATAATAAATTAAACCTCAGACCACTCTACTGTGACCGTATTTCTATAGCTTTGAAAGAGACACTTGATGTAATAAATGTTCAACCGATGTATGTAATACTTCTGTTATAGGTGCAGGATAGAGTCCAAAAAACAGAACTACAGCGGCCAGTATGCTCATAATCAGAAATTCACGTTTATTCATGTCTTCAAGTTTGGCTACATTATCATTGGCAACCTCACCATAAATAACGCGTTTAACCATCCAAAGTGTATAAGCTGCACCCAGAATCAGGGTAGTAGCAGCCAAAAATGCAATCCAGAAATTGGCCTTGAATGCATTCAGGATAACCATAAACTCACCGACAAAACCTGACGTGCCAGGCAGGCCTGCATTTGCCATGGCAAAGAACACCATAAAGCCTGCAAATACCGGCATTTTATTCGCAACCCCACCGTAATCATTTATTTGCCTGCTGTGCATGCGATCATAAAGTACACCCACAGACAGGAACATCGCTGCAGAAATAAACCCATGTGAAATCATCTGCACCATGCCACCTTCCATGCCCAGCGCCGCATCACGCCAGCTACCTGTCTTATCTATGATACCAAACACGAGGAAGAAACCGAGTGTCACAAAGCCCATATGAGCAATTGACGAGTAAGCAATCAGTTTTTTCATATCCTGCTGCGCCAATGCAACAAATCCAATGTAAACGACTGCGATTAGTGACATCGTCACTATCAGCCAATACATCTCGCCACTGGCATCCGGTGCTATTGGTAAACTGAAACGCAGGAAGCCATAACCACCAATCTTGAGCATAATAGCTGCCAGTATCACAGAACCACCCGTAGGTGCTTCCACATGAGCATCAGGTAACCATGTATGCACTGGCCACATAGGCACTTTGACGGCGAAAGCTAACAGGAATGCTATAAAAATATACATCTGCTCTTTCATGCTCAATTGTAGATTATGGAAGCCGAGAATTGAGAAATCTCCCTCTGCCTGGACAGACATATAGATGAGTGCCACCAGCATTAAAACCGAACCCAGGAAAGTATAAAGAAAGAATTTAATCGTGGCGTAAACTCGATTAGGCCCGCCCCAGATGCCAATAATCAGGAACATTGGAATCAGCATGGCTTCCCAGAATACATAAAACAGGATAGCATCCAGCGCAGAAAAAACGCCTATCATTATGCCTTCCATAATCAGGAAGGCAGCCATATACATTTGTGGCTTTTTCTTGATGACTTCCCATGCTGATAATACAACCAGGATGGTAATAAAGGCTGTGAGAATAATCAAAGGCATTGAAATACCATCAATACCCAACTGGTAATTAATATTAAAAGCTGGCACCCAGGTATGTAATTCACCAAACTGCATCGCAGCAGTAGTTGTATCAAAATTTGTGTACAGTGGAATGCTGCACATGAATGTTAATACAGCAACTAGCAAAGACAGGACACGCGAATACTTTTCGCCAGCAGCGAGTACTATCAAACCACCGATTATCGGTGTCCAGATCAGAGTACTCAATATGGGTAAATCAAATAACATCTAACTTTCCTCTATCGCCCTTAGCGAAATACAACCCAGGTTAATAACAGCAGCATGCCAATAATCATTACAAAGGCATAGTGATACAGATAACCTGTCTGCATATGTCGAATAATACTTGAGAACCAGCCTACTGATTTTGCAGAACCGTTTACAACCAGCCCATCAATCAGTTTCATATCACCGAAACGCCAGAATATGCGTCCTAGCATACGACTACCACCGGCAAAAAATATTTCGTTAAAGCGGTCAAAGCCATATTTATTTTCCAGTATTTTAACGATAAATGACAAGCGTGTATGAATCATATTTGCCAGATCAGGTCGTTTGAGTGTAAAGAACCACGCACTTCCTAAACCCGCCATTGCCAGCCAGAATGGAGGCTGCATCATGCCGTGTAAAACAAAAGCTCCTGCTCCATGATAACTCTTCCCTATCTCGGCCAGAACATTATGGCCAGGCAAAACGGTTATTGCCTGCGCAAAGTAATCACCAAACAGCATAGGACCAATTGCAAAGAAACCGGCAAACACTGAAGGTACTGCCAGTAGGATTAATGGCAAAGTAACCACGGGTGGTGTTTCGTGTAAATGCTCGCGGGTGTGCTCATCCATTCTTTCTTTTCCATGGAACACCATGAAAAACATTCTGAAGCTATACAGTGCTGTAATAAAAACGCCGGTTACTACGGAAAAATACGCAAACCCTGAGCCTGCAATATGTGAATGTCCTACCGCCTCAATGATCGCGTCTTTAGAGAAGAACCCTGAAAACCCGGGAAATCCAATCAATGCCAGTGAACCAATCAAAGCAGTCCAGTAGGTGATTGGCATATATTTTTTAAGCCCACCCATCTTACGCATATCCTGCTCATGATGCATCGCGATAATAACTGAACCTGCTCCGAGGAATAACAAGGCTTTAAAGAAAGCATGTGTCATGAGATGGAAGATAGCAGCACTATAGGCAGACACACCCAACGCAACCGTCATATAACCTAATTGAGACAACGTTGAATAGGCAACAACCCGCTTAATATCATTCTGGATAATCCCCAGAAATCCCATAAACAAGGCTGTAATAGAGCCAATCACCAGTACAAAACTAAGCGCTGTTGTGGACAGTTCAAACAATGGCGACATACGGGCAACCATGAAAATACCTGCGGTTACCATGGTTGCAGCATGGATCAATGCTGAAATAGGCGTGGGACCTTCCATTGAATCGGGTAACCAGACATGCAATGGAACCTGAGCAGACTTACCCATTGCACCTATAAATAAAAGAATACAAATCACTGTCATCGCAGACCACGCATGACCATTAAAGATTTCAATCGTCTTACCGCTCAATGAAGGCGCAACTTCAAAAACCTTTGCATAATCGAGGCTGTTAGTAAAATACAGTACCGCAGCTATACCCAGCAGAAAACCGAAATCGCCCACGCGATTAACCAGAAATGCTTTCAGGTTTGCATAGATTGCTGTCGGCCGCGTATACCAGAATCCGATCAATAAATAAGATACCAGACCTACTGCTTCCCAACCGAAGAAAAGCTGCATAAAGTTATTTGACATAACCAGCATCAACATCGAAAACGTAAACAGCGCAATATAACTGAAAAAACGCTGATAACCCGGATCGTCTTTCATGTAGCCAATGGTATAGATATGCACCATCAATGAGACAAAGGTAACGACAATCAACATAATAGCGGTTAATTTATCAATTAAAAATCCAATCTCGAAATGTATACCGTTACTCACCATCCATGTATAAACTGATTCGTTATAAACCGGACCATCATTTAATACGATATGATTAAATACGATAACCGACAGGACAAAGGCAATGCCTACGCCTGCAATAGTAACTACGTGAGAAGCACTACGACCAATTTTCTTACCAAACAGGCCAGCGATGATTGCTCCGAATAGCGGAGCCAGCGGAATGGCAAGATAAATATTTTGCATACTATCAGTCACGTCATTAACCCTTCATCGAATCCAAATCATCAACATTGATGGATTGTTTACTACGATACAGGACGACCAGTATGGCCAGTCCAATAGCTGCCTCTGCTGCTGCAACCGTAAGAATAAAGAAAACAAAAACCTGGCCTGCAATATCGTTAAGATAGGCAGAAAATGCGACGAAGTTAATATTGACTGACAGCAACATCAATTCAATCGACATCAACAGGATAATCACATTCTTACGATTAAGAAAAATACCCGCCAATGATAAACAAAATAAAATCGCGCTTAGCACCAGATAGTCTGACAGTGCAATCATGACTGTTTCTCCTCTGTCTGCATTTTCACAACACGCAGGCGATCTTCCTTTTTAACCCTGACCTGTTTTGATGGATCCTGATACAGGGTGTTGGGTCTTTTTCGCATAGTTAATGCAATTGCAGCAACGATAGCTACCAGTAATAAAACCGCAGCCACTTCGAATGCGAAAAGGTAATCTGTATAAAGTACTTTTGCGATAGCCTCTGTATTTTTATAATCAGCCGCTTTTTTAACCGGAGCAGCTACCTTGTCCAGACCAAATGCCCCCGTAATAACAATACCCATTTCTATTGCACTGACAACAGCTACAATAACTCCAACCGGCAGGTACTTAATAAAACCTTCGCGCAATACGTCCAGGTTAATATTCAGCATCATTACAACAAACAGAAATAAAACCATTACCGCACCAACATAAACCAGCACTAATGTTATTGCTAAAAACTCAGCTTGCAACAAAATCCATAATGCAGCACTTGAAAAAAATGCCAGCACGAGAAACAGGGCTGAATGAACCGGGTTTCGTGCAGTAATCACTCTGAGAGCAGCCAGTATCAGGATACTGGCAAAAAGATAAAATAATATTTTTTCAACGCTCATAATTCAGTTTCGCCCTTCATCTCTCAACGATAAGCCGCATCGGCTGCACGGTCTGCTGCAATTTGTATTTCAAATCGATCACCGGTTGCGAGTAATTTATCTTTTGTCATAATCTGATCACCTCTGTTCTCGAAGTGATATTCAAAGTGACGTGTTTCTACAATAGCATCAACTGGACAGGCTTCTTCACAAAAACCACAGAAGATACATTTAAATAAATCAATATCATATCGTGATGTTCGACGTGACCCGTCATCACGCTCAACAACGTCTATCGTAATTGCCAGTGCCGGGCAAACCGCTTCACATAATTTGCATGCAATACAGCGCTCTTCACCATTAGGATATCGTCTCTGAGCATGCAAGCCACGAAACCGGGGCGACATAGGCGTTTTCTGTTCCGGGTACTGAATCGTAATTTTACGCGCAAACATATAGCGCCCGGTAACCATCATACCTTTTACCAATTCAAGTAATAGCAAGCTGGAAATATATTGTTTCAATGCTTTCATATCTATTTGCTCAATCAGGAAAACCAGGGGCCAACTTTGGCAACTATCATCACACCTAATACCAGAATCCAGACAATAGTAATAGGAATAAAGACTTTCCAGCCCAGACGCATGATCTGATCATAACGATATCTGGGGAAAGTTGCTCTAAACCATAAGAACAGGAAGGCAAAAAATGCTGTTTTACCCAGGAACCAGACGATACTGGATGCCCCCAGAAAAGTTGACTCCAGCCAGGGTATACCTTGAAAAGGAGATAACCAGCCACCCATAAACATCAATGCGGTTAATAATGAAACCAGAATAATATTGGCATATTCAGCCAGGAAAAAGACGGCGAACGTCATCCCGGAATACTCAACATGGAAACCCGCTACAATTTCTGATTCCCCTTCTGCTACATCAAAAGGCGCACGATTGGTTTCTGCAACACCTGAAATAAAGTAAACAATAAATAACGGGAACAACGGCAACCAGAACCAGTGCCAAATGCCACCCGACTGTTGCATCACAATTTCATGCAGGTTAATGCTATGCGCCGCCATCAAAACACCGACTAAAGCAAAGCCCATTGCTATTTCATAGGCAACAATCTGGGCAGCTGACCGCATCGCGCCCAGAAATGCATATTTGGAGTTAGATGCCCAGCCAGCAACAATGACCCCGTAAACGCCCAGCGACGTCATTGCCAAAATATATAACAAACTTGCATCAATATTGGATAACACCAGCCCTTCACTGAAAGGTACAACTGCCCATGCAGCAAGCGAAGGACCAATCGACAACATGGGGGCAATTACAAACAGGAATTTATTTGCATTTGTCGGAATGATAATTTCCTTCATCATCAGCTTCAGTGCATCCGCAATGGGTTGCAACCAGCCTTTAGGTCCAACACGATTAGGACCTACGCGCACCTGCATATATCCAATCAACTTTCGTTCTGCATAAGTCAGATACGCTACACCAAGCATCAAGGGCACAAGAATCGCAAATATTTTTAGTAAAATAAATACCAGGTAGAGGAACATTTCCATATCAGTCTGCCTCCACACTAATGCTACTGAATAATGTACCTAACATAGCACTGCTATCCGTACCGACTGGAAGCCAGATACAATCATCAGGAATGCCTTCATCAGCAATAAATGTCAGACTACAGGAACTCTCGGACTGACTAACAATAATCTTTTCTGCATCTTGCAGTCCCAGGCGCTTTACCATCTCAGGATTTATACGTAATTGTGTGTCACGTCCATCAGCCGTTTTTAGCAATGACGCTGCACGTCTGACCTGCGCATCTTCATGATAACTGGCTACTGCTCCAATACGAATCAGGCCACTGATAGATTCTGGTAGTGAAACTTCATGCTGAGTGTCAACCAGATTATCCATTTCAACCTGACCTGTTTTTTTCATTAACTCATCACGAATTTCTTCAGAGCTAATATATTCAAAACCGGATAAATTCAATAAGTTTCCCAGTACGCGGAGTACTTTCCAGCCCGGGCGCGAGTCACCTTTAGAGGAAGATACACCTCTGAAGCTTTGCGAGTGACCTTCAATATTAATATAAGTACCTGACGTCTCCAGTGAAGCCGCAACGGGTAACAATATATCTGAACAGGCTTTTAGTGTTTCATTAACATAGGGACTCAATGAAATCACGCAATCAGCTTTATTCAGCGCATTCATGCAATGTACCGGGTTAGCCACGTCAAGTTCTGGCTCAATCCCCATTAGCAAAAATGTTTTCTGTCCATCATCCAGCATTTGCGTAACCGTTTTACCGGCTTTGGCAGATGCTGCACCGGCCAGATCACGATGGGGTACATTACCACTTAACCACCCGCCTGCACTGTTTGCGCCTTCAGTTAAATAACCAAAACTTGCACCTGTTGCATTCGCAATACAAATAGCCAATGCCCTGATGTCTGCCAGAGATGGCATCATCATCGCTTGCGTACCCAGGATCACAGTCGCATTATCTGCCGTATTCAGGTGCTCGGCTATCGCAAGATGCGCATCTGAACTACTGACGTTAGCCAGCACATGAGATATATTATCAGGGACTACAGATTCAGTTATATCCATAACTGATTTGGCAATCGCTGCCAGATCATGGACCAGCTGTACCGGTGTTGCAATAATACTTTCAGCCACATTAAAGTGAAAATCAAATTCACGGCTATTCAAAAACATTAATTTTGCGCCATGCAAGCTTGCTTTACGTAAACGATGCGCTGCAATCGGTTGTTCTTTTCGCACATTCGAACCAATCAGTAATGCTGCATCAACATTCTCAAGTTGATTAATTGTCTGCCCAAGAGAAGGATAAACAGGCGAATCATCCTGATCACGGAAATCAATCTGCCTGAGGCGATGATCTATATTGGCACTGCCCTGCCCCTGAACAATCTGTTGCAACAAACTCATTTCTTCCAGAGTGCTGTTAGGTGAAACGAGAGCGCCTAATTCTTCATCTGCCGCCTGAATACCTTTTACAGCGGCTTCCAGAGCTGTATCCCAGTCTGTTTCTCTCCATTGGCCATCCTGCTTAATCATCGGAGACGTCAATCGGGAATCACTATTGATGCCTTCATAACTAAACCGGTCGCGATCAGATAACCAGCACTCATTAATACTTTCATTATCTCGCGGAACGGTACGCGTAACCTCATCCCTGAATGTATGTACAAAACTGTTTGAACCAATACAGTCATGTGCTGCCAGGGCTGGATATTGCATCAACTCCCAGGCACGTGCTGAAAAGCGTGAAGGCTTGGCTGTCAGTGCACCCACTGGACATAAATCAATTATATTGCCAGACATTTCGGAATCAACGGCCTGCTCTATATATGTGCCAATTCGAGTGTGCTCTCCTCGTCCGGTAGCACCCATTTCACGAATGCCTGCGACTTCCTGACCAAAACGGACACAACGGGTGCAGTGGATGCAACGAGTCATATCTGTTGAAACCAGAGAACCTAAATCCTTGTCCAGCACGACGCGTTTATTTTCTGAATAGCGGGATACGTCACCGCCATATCCCATGGCAACATCCTGAAGCTCGCATTCACCGCCCTGATCACAAATAGGACAATCAAGTGGATGATTAATCAGCAGGAATTCCATCGTTGCTTTCTGTGCTGCAATGGCTCGCGGTGATTTAGTAAATACTTTCATACCGTCCATCACCGGCGTTGCACAGGCAGGCAATGGCTTAGGTGCTTTTTCAACCTCAACCAGACACATGCGACAATTCGCAGCAACTGACAGTTTATTATGATAGCAAAAACGTGGAATTCTTATTCCTGCCTTATCTGCCACATCAATGACCATTGAACCCGCGTCTGCTTTCAGAGACTGGCCATTTATTTCAATTGTTATCTGATCGTCACTCATTCATTCAACCCAAACGGTACTACTACGAAAAAGACTTTTTCATGGCTACCATGCATTTCTTATGTTCGATATGATACTCAAACTCTTCACGGTAGTGTTTCAGAAAACTTTGCACCGGCATCGCCGCTGCATCCCCAAGCGCACATATCGTATGTCCACCAATCTGTCCAGCAATACGATCCAGGTTATCCAGATCTTCCGGCCTGCCCTGACCATGTTCAATACGATGTAATACACGTGACAACCAACCCGTACCCTCACGACATGGTGTGCACTGGCCACAAGATTCGTTGTAATAAAAATGAGACAGATTGGACAATACGTTAACCATACACGTATGTTCATCCATAACGATAACAGCACCAGAGCCCAGCATAGAACCTGCTGCAGTGATAGAATCATAATCCATATCAACGCCCATCATGATATCGCCCGGCACAACTGGCACTGATGATCCACCCGGGATAACAGCCTTTAATTTGTTGCCGTCCCGTACACCGCCCGCCATTTTTAATAATTCAGAAAATGGTGTACCCATAGGGACTTCAAAATTACCAGGGTTATTAACATGCCCGGACACACAAAACAATTTGGAACCACCATTGTTAGGCTTGCCCAGATCAAGAAACCACTGCCCGCCATTTCGCAAAATTTCGGGGACAGATGCCAGTGATTCTGTGTTATTTATTGTTGTAGGCTTACCATATAAACCAAAACCGGCAGGAAATGGCGGCTTAAATCGAGGCTGCCCTTTTTTACCTTCTATTGATTCCAGAAGTGCAGTTTCTTCACCGCAAATATAAGCGCCTGCACCTAAATGATTGTGCATATCGAAACAGAATTCGCTGCCTAGAATATTGTCACCCAGTAAACCTGCGTGACGTGCCTCTTCTATTGCTGCCTCAATTCGCTCAAAGGGCTCCCAGAACTCACCGCGTATATAGTTATAACCCACACTGGCTCCAATACAATACCCGGCGATAATCATACCTTCAATTAACTGATGGGGATTATGACGCAGAATATCGCGATCCTTGCAGGTACCCGGTTCGCCTTCGTCAGAATTACATACAATGTACTTTTGCCCGGGAGCCGTTCGCGGCATAAAACTCCACTTCAGCCCGGTTGGAAAACCAGCACCACCCCGACCACGTAAAGCAGATAATTTCAGTTCCTCAATAATATCTTCTGCAGAAATTTTTTCTGTCAGGATTTTTTTCAGGACTTCGTAGCCGCCACTCAAGCGATAGGCATCAAGCTGCCATGGCTTATCAAGGTGCTCGTTTCTGAAACAAACTTCATTAGCCATAATTAATCCAGCTCATCCAGTATATTATCAATTGTTTCAGGGGTAAGTTTTTCGTAATACTGCTTATCGATCATCATTGCCGGCGCACCCACGCAAGCGCCAAGACATTCAACTTCCTTAATTGAAAACTTGCCATCTGCCGTTACTTCCCCTGGCTTAACACCAAGCTTGTTTTCAAGGTATACAATCAACTCTTCAGAACCATTCAACAAACACGAAATACTGTTACAGACACAAATTTTGTGTCTACCTACAGGCTTATGTTCGTACATTGAGTAAAACGTTGCTACTTCATATACGGCAATACGGGGCATTTCCAGATATTGAGCAACCGCATCCATTAATTCGGTTGTTAAATACCCCTGGTTATTTTCCTGTGCAATACGCAAGGCAGCCATAACTGCAGATTGCTTTTGCTCTTCTGGATACTTGGCTACCCAATGGTCTATTTCTTTTCTCACATCCTGGCTCAATAAACCCAGTAATGATTTTTTAACTGCCTGTGTCATTAGCGATCTATCTCCCCAAATACAATATCCTGGGTTCCTATTACGGCAACCACATCAGCGAGCATATGACCTTTTACCATTTCATCCAACGCAGAAATATGTGCAAAACCTGCTGCACGTATCTTGAGTCTGTACGGTTTGTTAGCGCCATCTGAAATCATGTAAACACCAAACTCACCTTTAGGATGCTCGACTGCAGCATAAGCTTCACCAGCAGGAATACAATAACCTTCTGTAAAATGTTTAAAGTGATGGATCAACGACTCCATATTTCCTTTCATCACTTCACGTCTGGGAGGTGTAACCTTGTTATCATCAAGTAAAACCGGACCGGGGTTATCACGTAACCAGGAAACACATTGTTTTATAATACGATTGGACTGGCGCATTTCTTCAACACGAACCAGATAACGATCGTAACAATCCCCGTTAGTACCGACCGGAATATCGAAATCCATTTTGTCATATACAGCATAGGGCTGTTTTTTACGCAGATCCCATTCGATACCAGAACCACGTAACATTGGCCCTGAGAACCCAAGTTGCATGGCCCGCTCAGGGCTGACCACACCAATACTTACTGTACGTTGTTTCCAGATACGGTTATCGGTTAACAAGGTTTCATATTCATCAATATAACCCGGAAAACGATTCGTAAAATCTTCCAGGAAATCCAGCATACTGCCGTCGCGATTTGCGTTCAGGCGAGCCGTTTCTTTTTCACTGCGCCACTGGGTTGCTTCAAACAAAGGCATGCAGTCTGGCAGATCACGATTTACACCACCAGGACGATAATAGGTTGCATGCAAACGCGCACCGGAAACGGCTTCGTATACATCCATCAGATCTTCACGCTCACGAAATGCATACAGGAACATAGTCATCGCTCCCACATCCAGTCCATGCGTGCCTATCCATAACAAGTGATTCAGAACACGGGTGATCTCATCAAACATGACACGAATATACTGGGCTCTTTGTGGCACTTCTATCCCCAGCATTTTTTCAATTGTCATCACATAGGCATGTTCATTGCACATCATCGACACATAATCGAGTCTGTCCATGTAACCAATACTCTGGTTATAAGGTTTGCTTTCCGCCAGTTTTTCTGTGGCACGATGCAAAAGACCAACATGAGGATCGGCACGTTCGATCACTTCGCCATTCATTTCCAGTATCAGGCGTAATACACCATGCGCAGCTGGATGCTGCGGACCAAAATTCAAGGTCATATTACGTAATTCAGGCATCCGAAGACTCCTCACCAGCCTGATCATTTTCGTAACGATGATCATGGCGTATCACACGTGGAACCAGTACACGTGGTTCTATACTAACAGGTTGATAAATAACTCTGCCCTTCTCATTGTCATAACGCATTTCAACATGACCGCTCAACGGATATTCTTTTCTGAAGGGATGACCAATAAAGCCATAATCAGACAATATTCTGCGTAAATCCGGATGACCTTCAAACACAATACCAAACAAATCGAATGCTTCACGCTCAAACCAGTTAGCGCCATTCCAGATAGAGACGACTGAATCAATAACAGGAAAATCATTATTTTCCGGATAAACACGCAAACGAAGACGATGATTGTTAGTGATTGACAGCAAGTGATATGCAACGGCAAAACGTGGTTTATCAGTATCTTTTTTATTTGTCAGTAACTCAGGATCAACTGCCTGAACACCGCGACTAAAACCGGTATCAGTCGTTATATCTGTTTCCCATTCAGTCAAGCCATATGCAGAATAATCTACACCACATAAATCCATCATCATCTCAAAAGAAAAATCAGGCTCGTTTCTGAGTGCCAGACACACTTCAGTCAAACTCGATGCCTGAACCTCAATCGTTACTTCATTCAGATCGACTACACAACTCGTCAAGACATTTGTAAATCTATCTTCAAGCTTTGCCGCAAGTGTTTTTGAATCCGCCATATTGACTAAATCTCTGATCCGTTAATTATGTACGCGCAATAGTGTTTGTACGTTTGATCTTGTTTTGAAGCTGTATGATGCTGTACAAAAGTGCCTCTGCCGTTGGCGGGCACCCAGGCACGTAGATATCAACCGGGACTATGCGATCACAACCTCTGACCACTGAATATGAATAGTGATAATAACCCCCGCCATTAGCACATGAGCCCATTGAAATAACCCAACGGGGTTCCGGCATCTGGTCATAAACTTTTCTCAATGCGGGAGCCATTTTGTTACACAATGTACCGGCAACAATCATAACGTCAGACTGTCTTGGACTAGGCCGGAATAATATTCCAAATCGATCCAGGTCATATCTCGATGCACCAGCCTGCATCATCTCTACCGCACAACAAGCCAGACCGAAAGTCATAGGCCACATTGAGCCGGTACGTGCCCAGTTGATCATCTTGTCAGCGGTGGTGGTTACAAAACCTTTTTCAAGAATGCCTTCTATTCCCATTCCAGCGCTCCTTTTTTCCACTCATATATGAAACCCACTACCAGAATTCCCAAAAAGACGCTCATCGCAATCAGTCCATACCAGCCAAGGTCATCCAGCACTATCGCCCACGGAAACATAAACGCTATTTCCAGATCAAACAGAATAAAAAGGATTGCGACCAGATAGTATCGAACGTCAAAGGTAGAACGGGTGTCTTCAAACGCTTCAAAACCGCATTCATAAGGGGAAAGTTTTTCACTATTTGGGCGGTGCGGACCAAGAATAGCCCCCGCCAGTATTGGCCCGATACCAAATACAATACCGATGCCAATAAATACCAGAATTGGTAAATAATTCTCCAGCATAAGCTGCTTCCACTCCTCAAATATTTGATGCAAGCTTATTTAAACAGCATCAAATTAATTATTATTTATTTATCTTCCGGTATTGTAACCGGTTATTTTCTTATCCGAGCAGTCTAGGCTACTTTGGGAACTTATGTCAAGTTAGGCTTATTTAATATATTAATAATAATCAACTGGTTACGAGGTTATTAGGGGCATAAAAAAACGGTATGGCAATGCTACCGTTTTTTTATCTGAAGAATGGGGGGAATTATTTGTAATTTATGGTGCCGATGGCCGGAGTCGAACCGGCACAGCTTACGCTACCACCCCCTCAAGATGGCGTGTCTACCAATTTCACCACATCGGCTAAAGAAGTTACTTCTTGTCTTTGGCTTTTTCTGTGGGTGCAGCTTTAGGGGCTGTATTCACAGGTGCTACAGGAACTGCCGGAATATCACTAACCGGTTTAGCAGGGGCTTTTTTCGTTTCAGTCGAAACTTTTGGTTGCGCATATTTTTCAACCAGACTCTTTTCCTGTGTTTGACGATGCGCCATTATGGTCAAACTCAAACTGACCGCGAAGAATAACGTTGCCAGAATACCTGTTGCCCGGCTTAAAAATGAGGCCGACCCAGCTGCTCCAAATACCGAAGATGAAGCGCCACTACCGAATGCCGCACCCGCATCAGCACCTTTACCATGCTGGATCAAAATTAACCCAATCAGTGAAATCGAGATCAAAACCTGTACAACCAATAAAAAAGACTGCATTTATCTTACTCCGTTTACCCGGCTGCTTTACAAATAGCCAGGAAATCATCAGCCTTGAGGGCTGCACCACCAATCAGACCACCATCAATATCAGGCATACCAAATAATTCAACCGCATTGGAGCCATTTACGCTACCACCATACTGAATAACAATATTCTCGGCTATTGTAGCATCGAGCGCTGCTATTTTCTCACGAATAAACTTGTGAACTTCCTGTGCCTGCTCAGGACTTGCCGTTTTACCCGTACCAATAGCCCAAACAGGCTCATATGCTATAACTGCGTCAGCAAATGCCGCGATACCTTCTAATTTAATAACTGCATCCAGTTGGCGTGCGACGACATCTTCAGTGGTGCCAGCTTCACGCTCCTCAAGCAATTCACCCACACAAAGAATAGGGGTCAATCCATTGCGCCGTGCAGCAGCAAATCGAGTAGCAACCTGTTCATCGCTTTCACCATAAAGACTACGGCGTTCGGAATGACCAACGATTGCATATTTACAAGAAAACTCATTTAACATGGAACCGGCAATTTCACCTGTAAAAGCTCCTGAATCCTGATCACATATATTCTGCGAGCCTAACTGAATTTTGCTGTCAGAAATCAATGAAGCAACTTCTGCTATATATATAGCAGGAGGACAGACGGCAACACCTGCTGTGTTGACTGCGTTCATACCTGCTTGAATTCCTTTAATAAGTTCACGGATACTTTCCAGCGAACCATTCATTTTCCAGTTACCTGCTACCAGTTTTGTACGCATTCTTTAACTCCAAAAGCCAGATTATGACCACATCTTGTTAGTAAAATTGCGAGGCATTTTACCGTTATTTTTTAAATAAATCAATTACTTTGAACGTCAACAATGAGACCCTGTGCTCTCCAGAGTATATTGTTTGCTCATTCTTAAAGCACATAAATAAAGTAGATTACTGACCCGCCGTTACTTCTTCGACAACCTGAGCCAGACGTTTGGCAATCATATCAACCTGATCGGCATCATTACCCTCTACCATCACACGAACCAGTGGCTCTGTCCCGGATAAGCGTAATAACACTCTTCCTGTTTCACCCAGCTCAGCTTCTGCTTCCTGTACGGCATTATTGATTTTATCATCACTGGTTGGGTCAATTCGACGTGGCATCGTGACATTAATCAGAGATTGTGGGAACTTACTCATACCAGACTTCAGCTCATGCAGACTTTTACCTGAATTTTGCATCGCTGCAAGTACCTGTAGTGCCGAGATAGTCCCATCTCCCGTACTGATACAATCGAGGCAGAGAATATGCCCGGAACCTTCCCCGCCAATAATAGAATTAGTCGATTTTAATAATTCCATAACATATCGGTCACCCACTTTGCTTCGATGAAACTCCACGCCCTCTTTTTTCAAAGCCAGCTCCATGCCAAGATTGGTCATCAGCGTTCCGACGACAGCACCATTAAGCGAATCATTTCTCAGGCGATCCATAGCAATGATGTACAACAACTCATCACCATCAACAATCTCACCTTTTTCATCGACCATAATAAGCCGGTCACCATCACCATCCAGACCAATCCCCAAATCCGCACCTTGTGTGAGCACCATATCTCTCATCGCATCCGGCTTTGTTGAACCAACATCCTTATTTATATTCAGGCCATCAGGGCTTACTCCTATTGCAGTAACTTTGGCTCCTAACTCACTAAATACATTTGGCGCAACCTGATAAGTCGCTCCATTAGCGCAATCGACGACTATTTTCAGGTTATTCAGATTAACGCCCATTGGAATGGTACTTTTACAGAATTCGATATAACGACCACGCGCATCTGTCAAACGTTCAGCTTTACCAAGCTGATCGGAAGCAACGATGGTCATAGGCTCATCCAGCATCGCTTCAATTTCCAGCTCGACTGTATCAGGAAGTTTCGTTCCATCAGCTGAAAAAAACTTAATGCCATTATCATAAAATGGATTATGCGAGGCGCTGATTACAATACCTGCATCTGCATGTAATGTTTGAGTCAAATAGGCAATAGCCGGAGTCGGGATAGGCCCTAATAGCAATATATCAACACCTGCTGCAGACAACCCTGCCTCCAGAGCTGACTCAAACATGTAACCGGATATACGTGTATCCTTACCAATAACAACCTTTCGTTGCCCTTCACTAGCCAGAACCTTGCCAACTGCCCAACCCAACTTAAGCATAAACTCTGGTGTAATAGGGTGATCACCTACCTTACCGCGAACACCATCTGTACCAAAATACTTTCTCTTCACACATACACCCCGTTATTCTGTTTGTTGGTCTACAACATTGCTTTATATATTTTTATAATATCGACTGTTTCTTCTACATCATGAACACGAATAATATTAACCCCCTGCTGTAACGCATATAATGCAGTAGCAAGACTACCCGCCAGTCTATTATTGACATCCTTGTCAATAATAGCACCAATCATGCTTTTTCGGGATAATCCCGCTAATACAGGTACACCCATACAGTGTAGCTTTGAAAGATTCTTTAACAACAGCAGATTTTGACTCAGGCTTTTTCCAAAACCAAAACCCGGATCAACCAGCAACCTTGATTTTTTTATTCCGGCAGCCAGGCATACGTCTATTCTTGATTTCAAAAAATGCAGTACATCATTAACAACATCCTGATACTGGGGATCTCTTTGCATCGTATCCGGTTGTCCTTGCATGTGCATTAAACAAACGGGAACATTAAACACAGCAACCGCTTCTACTGCACCCGGCTCCTGAAGTGCTCGCACATCATTAATCATACCTGCGCCGGCATCAATAGCCTGACGCATTAGTTCCGGCTTACTTGTATCAACTGAAATGACTGCATTCGTATTTCGCTTAGTTAAAGCTTTTATTACCGGAATAACCCTGCTAATTTCTTCTGCCAGGTCAATATGAGCCGCGCCCGGCCGGGTTGACTCGCCACCGATATCGATAAAGACTGCACCTGCTTCAATCATATTTTCAGCGCGCGCAACTGCAGCATCAAGCTGATTAAACTTGCCACCATCAGAAAATGAGTCCGGAGTGACATTAAGAATACCCATGACTTGCGGGATAGATAAGTCTATCTGTTTACCTGCGCAATCTATTTTCATATATTATTTTCAATAAAAAAAGCCGGTAGAGTGGCTACCGGCTTTTTTCGATCAGATTAAATATTAATGCTCATTAGCCGGACCACCAATTGATGAGTCATTCTCTTTTTTGTCTTTAACTGACTCATCTTTTACTGTTTCTCCACCACTGGGCGTACTCTTGTCAGAGTCATCCCAATCTGCTGGTGGACGCGGTGGTTTGCCTGCCATCAAATCTGCAATCTGATCCTGATCGATAGTTTCAAATTTGATTAACGCACTCGCCATCGCGTGTAACGTATCCATATTTTCTTTCAGAATAGTATCAGATCGCTTGTAATTCTCATCTATGATCAAACGAATTTCTTCGTCTATATCATGAGCTGTACCATCAGAAATGTTTTTATGCTGTGTAACTGAATGCCCTAGAAAAACTTCGCCATCTTCTTCACCGTAAGACAGTGGTCCAAGCTTTTCAGATAAACCCCATTTGGTCACCATACTTCGTGCTATTTCTGTTGCACGCTGAATGTCATTTGAAGCACCCGTCGTTACATAGTCTTCTCCGAAAATAAGTTCTTCAGCGATACGCCCACCAAATAAACTGGAAATCTGACTGTTCAGACGCTGTTTGCTATAACTGTACCGATCTTCCTCAGGCAAAAACATCGTCACCCCTAAAGCACGGCCACGCGGAATAATGGATACTTTATAAACCGGATCGTGAGAAGGTAAACTAAGCCCGACAATGGCATGGCCTGCTTCGTGGTAAGCCGTCAGCTTTTTCTCTTCCTCACTCATCACCATGGACTTACGTTCAGCACCCATCATGATTTTATCTTTGGCCATCTCAAGGTCTTCTTGCGCGACAACACGTTTATTCGCGCGCGCTGCAAACAATGCGGCTTCGTTAACAAGGTTAGCCAGATCTGCACCAGAAAATCCGGGTGTGCCACGGGCAATAACACCCGGTTTAACATCATCAGATAATGGAACCTTACGCATGTGAACTTTGAGAATCTGTTCTCTTCCACGAACATCAGGCAATGGCACCACAACCTGACGGTCAAATCGACCCGGGCGTAATAAAGCCGGGTCTAGTACGTCTGGGCGATTAGTTGCAGCAATAACGATCACACCTTCATTCCCTTCAAATCCATCCATTTCAACCAGCAGCTGGTTCAATGTCTGTTCGCGTTCATCATGACCTCCGCCCAGGCCAGCACCACGATGACGCCCAACAGCATCAATTTCATCAATAAATATTATGCAAGGAGAATGTTTCTTGGCTTGCTCAAACATATCTCGAACACGGGATGCACCAACGCCTACAAACATTTCGACAAAATCCGAACCTGAAATTGTAAAGAAAGGAACCTTTGCTTCACCTGCAATGGCTTTTGCCAATAAAGTTTTACCCGTTCCTGGAGAACCTACCAATAATACTCCACGAGGTATCTTGCCACCCAGTTTCTGAAATTTACCCGGGTCACGCAAGAACTCAACCAGTTCAGCAACTTCTTCTTTGGCTTCTTCAACGCCTGCAACATCAGCAAAACTAATCTTGACCTGATCTTCACTCAATAATCTAGCTTTACTCTTGCCAAATGACATCGCTCCGCGACCGCCACCACCGCCCTGCATCTGACGCATGAAGAAAATCCATACACCTATCAACAACAACATCGGGAACCAGGATATAAATATCTGCGACCAGATAGATGGTCTTTCCGGTGGCATCGCTTCAACATTTACCTTGTGCTTGATCAGATCCGCATACATACCACGCTCATCACCTGCCGGGTAGTAGGTGACAAAAAGCCTGTTATCGGTACTTTCACCTTTAATAGTGCGACCTGTTACTACGACCTTACGCACACGATTCGCTTTTACCTGCTCCAGAAACTGGGAGTAAGTCAGCTTCTGATAATTACCCTGGGTAGGGCCGAACTGATTAAACACAGACATCAGGATAATTGCGATAACTACCCACAATATAATGTTTTTTGCCATGTCACTCAATTTTAAAATCCTCAATAACCTTTGGTTTTCCAGTCTATATAGACACTATATTAGACGATACTATAATAATTTATGGCCTCTTGCCAGAACATATACTTCACGGCTTCGTGGACGCGAAGCTTTTGGTTTTCGGTATACTATTTTCTCAAATCGGGGCTTAATCATCTCAATCAGCTCATTATAACCTTCACCCTGAAAAGCCTTAATCAACAGATCGCCTCCTTGCCTGAGCCTTTCACTGGCAAAATCCAGTGCCAGTTCACACAAATACATCGCACGAGGCTGATCAACAGCACTCACGCCACTTATGTTGGGGGCCATATCTGAAATTACAAGGTCTACTGAGTTACCTTTCAAGGTTTCTACTAACTGATCCAGTGCTTGCTGTTCACGAAAGTCTCCCTCAATGAGGTCAACACCGGGCATGGGCTCAACAGGTAGTATGTCCAGACCAATAATGCGGCCATTATTGCCAAGAATTTTTTTTGTATATTGACACCAGCCACCTGGCGCTGCCCCCAAATCTACAACAACCATACCGGGCTTAATGATATGATCTTTCAGCTGAATTTCTTCCAGTTTAAAGACCGCACGGGAACGATAGCCCTGCTGTTGAGCGCGTTTGACATATTCATCATCAAAGTGCTCTTTCATCCATTGCTGACTACTTTTACTTCGTTTCGCCATTAACCCGAGCCTTTTGCAGATGTGCCTTGATTACACGGCGAGTTCGTATAACAATCCAGCACGTCGCCAGTAAGCCAAAACTGAAAAGTAACAAAAACTGCACCAGTTCATTTGTTACTAACTGAGTAATCAGTACCCAGACCAGGGCAGATAATACGAGAATAATACCCAGATCCAGCTTTACTGCATTAAGCGGGCTTGGTGCAACCGTTACATAACGATCCTTGCGTGTTACACTTGCGTCCCTGTCTGACTGAATTGTTGATTTATTTTTCATGATTACTGATAAACAAAAAAAGTTCCTGCGTGCCAAAGCACATCATCTTAAGCCGATTGTTACTGCTGGTAATGCCGGGCTGTCTGAAGCCGTACTAAATGAGATAGATATCGCACTTGCCCACCATGAGTTAATCAAGGTTCGCATCAATGGTGCTGATCGTGATGAACTTAAACATATGGCCGATCTGGCATGCAAAAAGTGTAATGCCAGTCTTGTACAATTAATTGGCCATATTTGTGTACTCTACCGAGCAGCCAAAAAACCGGTCATCGCATTACCTTGACGACCTGACGCCTACCAATACCAATACAAGTCCTAATAAACTGTTAATCAGGAAAAGGATCGATGACACACCATGTAATCGACCAAATTCTATGGCTGACTGACTACCTTTCTCCAACCCGGTTTGTTTAAGTTCAAACATCATCGGTTGCAATACAAATTGCCCGATAACAATAATCAACAACATTACAATTAATACACGAAACCTCATACCAAACCGGTTACCTGTCGAGGTGTTAAACACTGCGCTCACTAACAACAAGCTGCCTGCCAACAACCCTATGTAACTACTGATTGTAAATATCTGGCCTGCCACATTGCCTGCGGTCACACGATCCAGCATATTAAATAACACTGGAGCCACGACATAACCGGCAAACCACATACTACCTACCCAGAATGTAAGCAGCAGTTTTTCGCCACTTGCCTGATATTTCATTAAATGTGTCGAACCTCTACTATTTCGAGTTCTCGATTTCCACCCGGCGTTTTAACAGTCGCAACATCACCTTCCATTTTCCCAATCAGTGCACTTGCGATTGGTGAGCCGGAAGAGATTTTACCCAGTTTTATATCTGCTTCATCTTCACCAACAAGCTGATAAGTCAACTCTTCACCGGTATCCTCATCTGCAAGTAAAACTGTCACCCCGAATATGACCTTGCCTGTATGAGGTATCTGGGTCACATCAATAATCTGTGCATTTGATAGTTTGCCATTAAAATCAGCTATACGTGCCTCTATAAAACTTTGTTCTTCCCTGGCCGCGTGATATTCAGCATTCTCTTTCAAATCACCATGCGCACGTGCTTCAGCAATCGCTGCGATAACTCGTGGACGATCTTCATTTTTCAGTTTTTTAAGCTCTTTAGTCATGACGTCAGCGCCATGTTTTGTCAAAGGGACCTTGTTCATGTCTGTATCTCCTTATGCAAATCCTGAAGCACATAAATACCTTCATCATCAACTTGCTTTAATGCCAGACAACTTGCTCTGGCACCAGCAATAGTTGTGGTATACGCTACCTTGTGTTGCAGGGCAGCACTCCGTATCGTAAATGAGTCCTCAATAGCCTGCTTATCTTCAGTTGTATTGATGATCAGGCTAATTTCATCATTTTTTATGGCATCGACAATGTGCGGCCGGCCTTCACCAACTTTATGCACTTTTGTTACTTCAATACCTGCCTGCTCTATGACCTTTGCTGTACCATTGGTAGCAACCAAAGTAAAACCCAGTTCATGCAATTGCTGAGCAACTTCTACAACAGTTTGCTTATCCCGCTCACGCACACTGACAAATGCCTGACCTTTACGCGGCAAATCAGCATTGGCACCCGCCTGTGCTTTACTAAAGGCTTCACCAAAATTACGACCAATACCCATCACTTCACCGGTAGATTTCATTTCAGGGCCTAATAACGGATCAACGCCTGGAAATTTCACAAATGGAAAAACCGCCTCCTTAACCGCAAAATACGGCGGAATAATTTCTCTGGTGTAGCCTTGTTTAACCAGACTCACACCCACCATGCAGCGCGCTGCAATTTTTGCTAACGGTGCGCCGATTGCTTTAGATACAAATGGAACTGTTCGTGATGCGCGAGGATTAACTTCTATGATATAGACCTTGTTATCCTGTATGGCAAATTGTGCATTCATCAGACCGACCACTTTAAGACTGTGTGCCATACGACGCATCTGATCTCGCATAGTGTCCTGTACTTCTTTGCTCAAGGTGTAGGGTGGTAACGAACAAGCAGAATCACCTGAGTGAACACCGGCCTGTTCAATATGCTCCATAATACCGCCTATTAAAACATCCTTTCCGTCACAAATAGCATCAACGTCTACTTCAATCGCATTATCCAGGAAGTAATCAAGCAAGACCGGCGACTCGTTGGAAACCTGTACGGCTTCGCGCATATATCGCTCAAGATCATCTTCTGAATATACAATTTCCATTGCGCGTCCACCTAGCACATAAGAAGGACGTACGACCAGTGGAAAACCTATTTCCCGAGCCAGAACCAGCGCCTCTTCTTCAGTCCGTGCTGTCCGGTTAGGTGGTTGCAACAGACCCTGCTCATTAACCATTTGCTGAAAACGTTCCCGGTCTTCTGCCAGGTCAATGGAGTCCGGTGTAGTACCAATAATCGGCGCACCCGCTTCTTCCAGTGCTTGTGCAAGCTTTAATGGCGTCTGCCCACCATACTGTACAATTACGCCTTTTGGCTGTTCTTTTATAATAATTTCCAGTACGTCTTCCAGTGTTAGCGACTCAAAGTACAATCTATCAGATGTATCATAGTCAGTAGAAACCGTTTCAGGATTACAATTAACCATAATAGTTTCATAACCATCATCACGCATTGCCAATGCAGCATGAACACAGCAGTAATCAAATTCAATACCCTGGCCAATACGATTTGGTCCGCCTCCTAGCACAACAATCTTTTCACGATCACTCGGGGCAGCTTCACACTCTTCTTCATAAGTTGAATAAAGATAGGCCGTGTCTGTTGAGAATTCAGCTGCACAGGTATCAACCCGTTTATAAACCGGATGTAAGCCCAGTTGGTGACGTTGTGCGCGAACTTCTTTTTCATTTTTACCCAGCAATTCAGCAAGGCGTCGATCTGAAAACCCTTTTCGCTTCAGAAAATATAAACGTTGCTTTTCCAACGTAGTATCATCACTCTGTTCTCGTACTTCATTTTCCAGCAAGACCAGCTCTTCTATCTGCACCAGAAACCATGGGTCAATCTTTGTCAGCTCGAATACCTGTTGCAAGTCCATACCAAAACGGAATGCATCCGCAACATACCAGAGGCGATCTGACCCTGCGATTTGCAGTTCCCGGCGTAATACGCTTTCTGCATCTTCTGATGTCAGATCAAGTTTTTCATTTAAACCATCCACACCTACTTCAAGTCCGCGCAAGGCTTTTTGTAATGATTCCTGGAAAGTACGCCCAATCGCCATCACTTCACCGACAGACTTCATTTGTGTCGTCAGTCGTGGGTCGGCTTTAGGGAATTTTTCAAAAGTAAATCTTGGTATTTTAGTTACCACGTAGTCAATACTGGGCTCAAATGAAGCTGGTGTTGCGCCGCCCGTTATCTCATTTTGTAACTCGTCCAGTGTATAACCGATCGCCAGCTTTGCTGCTACTTTTGCAATCGGAAAGCCAGTCGCCTTTGACGCCAGTGCTGATGAACGTGATACGCGTGGATTCATTTCAATAATAATCATGCGCCCGGTATCAGGGTTAATCGAAAACTGAACATTCGAACCGCCCGTTTCAACCCCTATTTCACGTAGCACTGCCAAAGATGCGTCACGCATGATCTGATACTCTTTATCAGTCAGTGTTTGCGCCGGGGCAACCGTAATTGAGTCGCCTGTATGGATACCCATCGGGTCAAGATTCTCTATCGAACAAATGATAATGCAATTATCTTTTTTATCTCGCACCACTTCCATTTCATATTCTTTCCAGCCAGCAATTGATTCTTCAATCAACAATTCACTGGTCGGCGAAAGATCAAGACCACGCTCGCAAATTTCTATGAACTCTTCACGATTATAGGCAATACCACCACCACTGCCTCCCATGGTAAATGAGGGGCGAATAACTGTGGGGAAACCGATTTGAGCCTGTACCTGATGAGCTTCTTCCATACTATGAGCTATAGCAGATCGAGGCATATCCAGGCCAATGCGCTTCATTGCCTGTCGGAAACGATCACGATCTTCTGCTTTATCAATGGCATCCTGATCAGCACCGATCATCTCTACACCATATTTTTCCAGTACCCCTTCGCGCACCAGATCAAGCGCACAATTCAATGCCGTTTGCCCACCCATGGTAGGCAACAGAACATCCGGTCGTTCTTTTTCAATAATTCGGGCAACTGTTTTCCAGTTAATTGGCTCTATATAGACAACATCGGCTGTTTCCGGGTCAGTCATAATTGTGGCGGGATTGGAATTAACCAGTATGACCTTATAGCCTTCCTCACGGAGCGATTTACATGCCTGGGCACCGGAATAATCAAACTCACACGCCTGACCTATAACAATAGGCCCCGCCCCGATGATTAATACACTATTTATATCTGTTCTTTTTGGCATAAAATTTTCACAAAACTCAATATTGTTCAGGCTTGTTTATGGTCTTTAATCAGATCGATAAATCTGTCAAACAAAGGTGCTACATCATGGGGGCCAGGACTCGCTTCCGGGTGTCCCTGAAAACTGAATGCGGGGATATCCGTTCGTTGAACACCTTGTAATGACCCATCAAATAAAGAACGATGGGTTGCTTGCAGGTTATCAGGCAGACTCGACTCATCAACGGCAAAACCATGATTCTGACTACTGATCATCACTTCACTGGTCAGTATATCCTGCACAGGGTGATTCGCACCATGATGACCAAACTTCATCTTGATCGTCGTCGCACCACTTGCGAGTGACAATAACTGATGTCCAAGGCAGATACCGAAAATGGGAATTCCTTTTTCTGCAATACTACTGATAGCTTCAATTGCGTAATTACATGGCTCTGGATCACCAGGTCCATTCGACAGAAAGATACCGTCAGGCTTCATTGCCAATACTTCACTGGCAGGCATTTGCGCAGGAACAACGGTTACCTGGCAGCCACGGTCTACCAGCATCCGTAAAATATTGCGTTTTACGCCATAATCATAAGCGACAACACGATAGGGCAATTTTTCATCAATCGGATGTGGCGCATCTGGTAAACCATTTTCGAGTGTCCAGCTACCCTGCACCCATTCATAAGGCATTGTAGTGGTTACCTCTTTAGCCAGGTCCATGCCTTTCAGTCCAGAGAAACCACGGGCTGCGGCTATTGCTGCGTCACTATCAATATTATCACCCGCAATGATACAGCCATTCTGAGCACCCTTTTCACGTAAAATTCGAGTTAGCCTGCGTGTGTCGATATCGCAAATACCAATGACTTTATTTTTCTCCAGATATTCTTCCAGTGTCATCTGACTACGCCAGTTGCTGGCGAGTAATGGAATATCACGAACTACGAGCCCGCTAGATACGATCTTTGATGACTCTTCGTCATCTTCGTTAGTTCCAACATTTCCGATATGAGGGTAAGTTAATGTAACAATCTGTTTACAGTAAGATGGGTCGGTAAGAATTTCCTGATATCCCGTCATAGCGGTATTAAATACCACTTCCCCGGTTGTCTGACCATCAATACCAATCGACAGCCCATGAAATAAACTACCGTCTTCAAGTGCTAGTAGAGCTGGTTTACGCAAAGGTCACTCCTATATATGACACGCACAAAAAAGGAGGGGCCCAAAATGACACCTCCCGCTTCATCATTGGCCACGACCAATGTGCAGGTGGGTTATTTTACTGGATCTTGCATAAGGTTTAAAGGGGGGATAGCCAGTATTTCAGGCCTGTAACATGAAAAATCAGCCAATTCCGTCAATTTTCAGCAGCCAGCTTTTACCATTCAAATTAGATCAAATGAACATCAAACAAAAATAACTATAAAAATCAGATTATTATCAAGATTACTTCAGACCCAGCACATCCTGCATGTCATACAATCCGTTGCCATTTTCATGGACAAATAAAGCTGCTCGAGCAGCCCCTTTGGCAAAAGTCATTCGACTGGAAGCCTTATGTGTAATTTCGACACGTTCGCCGATATCAGCAAACATCACCGTGTGCTCACCTACGATATCACCTGCACGAATAGTCTCAAAACCAATAGTTTCACGCTCACGCTCTCCGGTTTGTCCTTCACGACCATAGACGGCACAGGTTTTCAGATCACGTCCCAGTGCGTCAGCCACGACTTCACCCATACGTAACGCGGTACCTGACGGCGCATCAATTTTATGACGGTGATGTGCCTCAATAATTTCAATATCAACATCCCCATTCATCACTCTGGCTGCGATATCCAGTAACTTAAAACACAAATTGACGCCTACACTCATATTCGGGGCAAAGACCACTCCTGTTTTTTTACTAGACACTTCAATAAATGTTTTCTGCTCTTCAGTAAAACCCGTGGTACCTATTACAATAGCATTACCCGCTTGCACGCAAAGTTTCAGGTTATTTTCAGTTACATCCGGACGGGTAAAATCAATCAGCACATCAAAATCTGCCAATACTTCAGAAAGGTCACCGACTATTGCGACACCCAGCTTACCGATACCGGCCATTTCACCAGCATCCGCACCCAGTAAACTACTTCCTGGAAATTCAATCGCAGCAGTTACCTGCAACCCTTCCGCATGTTGACATGCTTCAATCAGGGTTTTACCCATTCGCCCTGCCGCACCGCTTATTGCTATTCTTACCATGTTATAAACTCATGTATTGTTACAATTATTAACTCATTAATCATGACAAAGAACGATACATGATTTTTTACAGACTGCAAACAGGAATTAGAGAATACTTTATATTATGCAGGTTACAGTCACCTCACCATCTCAACCCGCAATTGAACTTCATCTGCCCGTCCATGGTCATCGACGACACGCAGGGAAAAGGTTCCTCGTTCTGGCTTCCAGAAATAAGGCTGCCCTCTCTTGCTTACCCCAACGAAACGATTATTAAGAAACCAGTATTGGGTTCTTACATCAGCATCAACAACAGCTGAAAACGGGATCTGTTCCTGATTCAAACGATCACTGCGTATTGAATAAACCAGTTTTGAATCAGGAGAACGAATTTTAGGCTGC